>JAEIGA010000582.1_pt1 | contig 53918 bp, 77 predicted proteins | sample 9270691 | NCBI WGS metagenome assembly JAEIGA01 (sample SAMN17057246, study PRJNA624740) | gut metagenome | biome: biome; isolation source: fecal sample | host: Bos grunniens | place: China: Xizang | collected 2019 | reverse complement strand
TAAAACGCGGATGCGCCCCGTGACGGACCTGGCGGACATGATCGCACGATTCCGCGACAACAAGAACCACCTTATGTCGAGAAAGATCGTAGACGAGGCCGTGCGGCTGGGATGCGGCGTTATTCAGATGGAGGACCTGACCGGGATAAGCACGGACAGCGTTTTCCTCAAGAACTGGAGCTATTACGACCTTCAGATGAAGATCAAAAGCAAGGCCGCCGAAAAGGGCGTTGCGGTCAAAATCGTCGAACCGGCCTATACCTCTCAGCGATGCAGCAAGTGCGGGTACATCTCCAACGAGAACAGGCCCAAGACTCCGAGTTGGTCGGCGTTCCGCTGTGTGAAGTGCGGTTATGAAACCAACGCGGATTACAATGCGGCCCGGAATATCGCAACGCCGGGTATCGCGGAAATCATCAAGAAAACCAAGTGCGAACCCGAAGCGGTGGAAGAAACCGCGTGAGCTTCGCACCTATCCGGCGGCTCTGCGTCGGAAACCGAGAAGCGTCAGCAAGAGGCGGGACACCGCCCGTGAGCAGCACTCGGTAAGGTCAACCCGATACATAGTAGTCCGTACCGGCCCACACGCAAAAACTGAATAGCGGGAAGCAGCGCTTTTGTGCAATTTTGCCGACGCAACCCGCGCAGGTGCGTGTGGTGAGAGAAGCAGACTGCGAAAACGCCGACGAAGCTGCCGCCGACGCAACCCGCGCAGGTGCGTGTGGTGAGAGCCGCAGGGCCCTTGCTTCGTCCAGAGTCAGGCGGAGACGCAACCCGCGCAGGCGCGTGTGGTGAGAGCCAACGACGGGGACGGAGGGGCGAATTGGAGCTTGGACGCAACCCGCGCAGGTGCGCGGAACAAAAACAGAAAGGAAGCACGAATATGGCACAGGAAATCAATTTTGAAGTGGCGCAGGAAGCGCTGGCTATCGTGCGGAACACGGAGATCACCGCGAATTTCGCCGAAGTAAAGGCGGCGCTGACGGAAATGGTCGCGCCCTACAAGAACGCCATCGTCACGGAGGACAGGATCGCCGACGCCAAGAAGGACAGGGCGCGGCTGCGCAAGGTGGCCGACCGCGTGGACGAAATGCGCAAGACCGTGAAGAGAGCCTATACTGAGCCGCTGACGGCGTTTGAGGCGAAGTGTAAAGAACTGGTCGCCATCTGCGCGGAGGGCAGCGGCAACCTGGACGAACAGGTAAAAGCCTTTGAGAAGCGGGAGGCCGACGCGAAGCTGGCGAAGCTCCGCGAGGAATATGAGGGCTACGGCAAGCCGGAGGCACGGGAATACTGCCCGTGGGAGCGCATCGTGAATCCCAAATGGGCGAACAAGAGTTTTGCTTTCGACGCTGCGGTGGGCGAGATCCGCTACGCGTTGGACGAGACCGCAGACAATCTGCTTTCCATTCGCACGATGGGCGGCGAGGACACGGCCTATCTGCTGGACTATTACAAGGACAGCCGCGACATCGGGCGTGTGATGCGCAAGGCGGGTGAACTGAAGGAAGCACGGGAGCGCGAGGAACGCCGCCGCGTGGAGGAAGCGGCGTGGCGGGCGCAGGTCGAGGAAGCACGGCGGCGGGTGGAGGAAGAGCGCAGACGGCAGGAGGAAGCCGCGTCGCAGACCGTTGAACAGACCGCTGAACAGCCGGAGGAACTGCCGGAAGCCGGGAACGCCGTGGAAGCCGCAGAGGAGGAGCTTGTGAGCGTTGCCTTCCGCGTGACCTGCACCAAGGCGCAGCTTGCCGCGCTGGGCGCTTATATGAAGGCGCACGGCATACGCTACGGAAGGGCGGTGTGATTTCCATGACGCTTGCGGAAAGCGCACGGGGGGCCATAAGACCGTGGGACAGCTTGGATGCCGAAACGGACCTGTTTGAAAGACTGCCGCAGCAGAGCATCGAAATCTGCCTACTGTGCGAGCACAGCGCGTCGCATTGCGAGGTATGTTCAGATTGGAACACGGACAAGCGCGGGCGCAGGCGCAAGGAAATAGACCGCGAACTGCTGAAGGATATGATGCGGCTCCGCAGATGCAATAAGTTTATGTGCGCGGCCCTGGGCGTGAGCCGGGGGACCGTGATAAAAGCCAAAAAAGAAATGGAGGATGAAGGCAGTTGAAAACGACCAACATACTGACGGCAAAGACCGCAAACATCGAAAGCGAGGAAAAGCCCTTTTCCGTACAGATCCGGGGAAACACCCTGCAAGCCCTTATTCGGAAAGCTGTGCCGACTGCCGCAGACGCGGCGAGGCTGACGGGGACGCTCATTTCCGCCGTGGCCGCCAATGAAAAGCTGCGGGACTGCACCCCGCATTCCATCGTCGCCGCCGCTCTGCGCGGCGAGGGCATGGGGCTGACCTACGGCTTGGATTACCACCTCGTTCCCTTCGGCAAGCAATGCACCTATATCACGGGATATAAGGGCTATCTGCATCTGCTTATCGCCACGGGGGAGGTCGCCGACACCAACTGCATCCCCGTGCGGGAAGGGGAGTACAAAGGACGCAACAGGCGGACGAAGCGGCCTGAGTTTGATTTCTCTGTGTACGAAACGGAGGACGAGGAAGAGAACCACCCCGTCATCGGCTACTACTTCTATGTGGACCTCAAGAACGGCTACACGGCCAGCGAATATATGCGCGTCGGGGACGTGGTGGCTCACGCACAGCGCTACAGCAAGAGTTTCGACCTCGACGTTTACCGCAAGCTGGAAAGCGGAGAGTATTCTCCGCAGGAGGCCGAGAAGCTGAGAGAGAAGTCCCCCTGGTACGGGAACTTCGACCTCATGGCGAAGAAGACCGTGATCCGCAAGCTGCTGAACAGCGGCTTCGTGCCGCTGGCGAACAACGCGCAGCTCCGTCGCGCTCTTGATGACGACGGCGAAGCGGGCGAGGGGGATTTCATCACCGCCGAAGCCGCGGCTCCCGCGAGGGATGAAGAGGTCATTGAGGTAAGCGGGGAAGTCAAAGAGGACAGCGCCGGGAAGCCCACGACCGTTCAGCCCGCGCCGGAAGCGCCGGCGCAGGAGAAGAAGACGGTGCGCCGGGTCAGACCCGCCAAGGCTGTGGAGGTTCAGCCCAACGAGGACGACGCCATTGCCGGGTTCTTCGGGGAGTGACGGGACATGAGCATCTTCTCAACGAAAGAGAAAGACGGGACGCTCAACGTCCTTTTGACGGGCAAGCTGCCCCGCGACCCGGAACTGCGGGAAACGGCCAAGGGGAACAAGGTGCGCTTTTCCGTGGCTTACGGGAAGAGCAAATACATGAACGTGGAAGTCTGGGCCGACAGCGGCGCGGGGAGGATGGCCGGGTATCTCGAAAAGGGCGATTATGTGCTGGTGACGGGCCCCCACCGCAGCCACGAATACAACGGCAAGACCTATGAGAACGTGGAGGCAGATTTCATCACAACGATGGCGACGCCCACGCCTACGGCGGCTTCCACATCGCCCTCAGTGGAACAGGCACAGTCCCCGAAAGCAGGTGAGGTATGGGAAGAGATGGACGACGAATCTTTGCCGTTTTAGGAGATTGATTATGGAAGAGTGGAGACCAATCCCTGGTTACGAAGGTATTTATGAGGCATCAAATCTCGGCAATTTAAGGTCTGTTGAAAACAAGACCACATATTCAAAGCGTCATGGTTTGAGACATTGGAAGCAGCGAATATTGCGTCAAAAAGTTACCGGGAACAGATACGCGAGAAAAGATGCAAGAATAATACTTTGGAAGGACGGAATGCCGAGAACTTATCTCGTGGCAAGAATTATCGCAATGACTTGGTGTGATGGTTTTCTCGACAACATGACGGTAAATCACATTGACGGCAATCCGCTTAACAATTCTTGCGATAATTTGGAATGGGTGTCCTTAAAAGCCAACATTCAGCATGGGTATAATACGGGACTCTATCGAACCGTATGTAAGCCTGTTACATTGGTTTCCATATCTGACAATTCATCTCAAACATTCGATTCGATGGCAAACGCATCGAGATGGCTCGGAAAGAGTAGTAAGTATGTTTCTGACTGCATTGCGAAGGAAAGAAACGCTTACGGAGCCGATGGGCAAGAATATCTAATAATCAAATAGGCGGTGAGACGATGGCGGCGAATCTTGGCGGGTATATCCGCGGCCCCTGGTGGCGGTATCAGGAGGGCGACGACGAGAAGACGCGGCGCTGCTTCGTGATCGCCTGGGGCAACATCGTCAAGCAGCCCAAGGACAGTTTCAAAGACCTGCGCTGCGTCCGCTTCGTCATCAAGACGGGACGCGGCGCAGGACGGAACGAAAAGCATCTTGTCTGCGCCGGGTACGGCGAGACTATCAACACGGTCGTCATGCAGGCGATGGAGAAGGGGGACGTGGTGCTGGTCTTCGGGACCTGGACGGAGAAGGTCAGCAAGACGAAGAAGGGCATACACCCCACCTACGAATGCCGCGTAAACTTTATTATCCCACAGGCGCTTGTCGGATTCCTATTGGATCTGTCCACGCTGCCCCAACTTCGGGGGATGATACAGGAGAGGGCAAACGAGGATGCCGACGCATGGGAAAGCGACTAAGACGAAGGAGGGATATGAATGCCGAGGCCGCCGAAGCGCGGCATTGATTATGCGGGGTGGTCAGTCAACATATTTGACGGGGATCGGAAGATAGACAAGCTGCTTGACGCCCAAGGATGGAAAGGCTTTGGGGTCTACTTTTTCCTGTGCCAGCTTGCGTACAAAATGAACGGCTATTATCTCGAATGGGACTACGACGATTGTGCATCTACGGCGAGAAAGATGGGCGGCGGCGTTGGCTCCGAAACTGTGAGGGAAGCAGTTGATCTCTGCTTGCGAATTGGGCTGTTTGACATCGGGCTATTCGACAGGTGGAAGGTTTTGACGAGTCGAGGTATACAGCGTAGATTTTGGGCTGCTACGGGAGAAAGAGGCACGGTTTATCTAAACAAAAACTACTGGCTTTTGGCGGCTGATGAAACGAAAGGGATCGAAAATCGTGCGGTCTTTGTGGTTTCTCCCCCGCAAAACGAGGTTTCTCCCCCGCAAAACGAAGTTATGACCCCACGAAATGCCCCTAAATTAAATGAAATAAAAGTAAATAAAATAAAATCAAACTCCGAGGAGTGTGCGCGCACACGCGAGGAGGTGCAATCACTTGTGAACTTTTACGAACAAGGGGCGGGAATCATTGCCACGCCGTACTTCACGGGCTTTTTGGAGCATTTTGTTGGATTGCTGGGGTTTGAGATAGCAAAACACGGGATAGAGGCGGCTTTCGGAGAAGGGAAGACCTCACCGAAGTATATCCTCGCCATCCTCCGTCGCTATGAACGGGAAGGACTGGACACGCTCGACAAGGTGGAGCAATCCGAGCGCCGATTCGAGCTTGAAAAAAAGCATGGGAAAGGCGGAAGCATGGCGGTGAAGCGCGTGAAGAGACCAGAGGAATACAGCAAGGGGGGGTTTTTGGACTATGATGACTGAGTACGGTAGCCTTGCCGCATTTCAAATCGAGGAGTTGGCAAGGCGTGTGCCGGATCGGAAAGAATGCGACTTTGAAAAAGACGGAATCCTTTACTGCGGAGAGTGCGGCGATCCAAAGCAAGCGTGGATTGACTGGATTCCTGATGAGGACGGCCACACGGAAAAACGGCTCGTAACCGTGATGTGCCGATGTGAGCAGGAGCGTTACGAGGCCGAGGAAGAGGAGATTCGCCGAGAGCAGTTTACACTCAATCTTCGCGCCATGCGGGAGGCATACGGTCTTCTTATCCCGGAATCGGATAAAATACGCTTTGCGATGGACGATGCCCCGAATACGCCAATAGCCAGGACGTGCCGCAGATATGTAGACAAGTGGGACGTGATGCGCAAGGACAGCATTGGAATCGTTCTTTTCGGTAACAAGGGTACGGGAAAGACTTTTTACGCGGCCTGCATTGCCAACGAAATAGCGGAAACGCGGAGGATTCCAACGCTGATTGTGACGACGGCTGCGTTGGTGGGGGTCATGCACGGAAAGCAGGAAAGGGCGGAGATTATCGAACACCTGAACCACTTTGCCCTGTTGGTATTGGATGACCTTGGAGCGGAGAGAGAAACGAGCTACGGAGCCGAGGTGCTTTACAGCGTAATCGACGCACGATATCGGAGTGGTCTGCCGCTTATTGTGACGACCAATATGGACGTGAAAGACATGGAGAACGAATCGGACCCCATGAGAAGCCGCGTTTATGACCGCGTTCTGGAGATGTGCGCGATTCCGCTGGAGGTCATCGGCGAAAGCCGCAGGAGCGGTATTGCCGAGAGACGGCGGGCGCTGGCACGAGAGATTTTGGGTGGGAAGCAAAGATGAAGAGGGTGAGTGAAGTGATCGGCGTAGAAAAACTGCCATGCCGCTATCAGGTTTATAGCAAGGCCAAAAAGGAAATGGTTTGGACCAAGCCAGGCGTGGACTGCGGAGGGGATTTTTGCATCCGTTGTCAGCGGCAAGACTGCGGCAACTGTGCGCACAACGACTGCGCTTCCTGCGGTTGGAACTTGAACGAGGCCATGCGGCGGGCAAGCGTCGGACGGTTTGAATCGAGACCGAAGCTGGTGGACGGAAAGGTTCTGGAGATTCGCACTCTGCATTTTGGCGGGAATCCGACCAAGGCGAAAGGGGAGTATGGCGATGGCAATTCAGGCGAAGGATCTGCCTGAGTGGGCGCAGAAGCAGATTCTCAAACAGCTTCGGGAGCGGGAGCAAAAGCGGACGGAGCAGGCAGAACGCAAGGAGGACGCCGGGAAAAGACGGAAGTACCGCAACGTCCCGACGGAGGTGAAGAGCGGGACGGGGACGGCGCTGCACTTTGACAGCCGGAAAGAAGCGGAGCGCTTTTCGACCTTGAAGCTGCTCCTGGACGCCGGGGCGATACGCGATCTGCGCTTGCAGCAGGAATTTACGCTCATAGAGGCATATACCACGCCGGAGGGGAAGCGAATGCGGGCAGAGCGCTACCGAGCCGACTTCACCTACTACACCCGTGAGGGCAAGTACGTCGTTGAAGACGTGAAGGGCGGCTCTGCCACCAAGACGAAGACCTACGAGATCAAGAAAAAGCAGATGCGGGACAAGTTCGGCATTGAGATCACGGAGGTATGAGGAGGACGGATGGCACAGAGAGAGAAGGAGGATGAGATATGGGGACGAGAAAGCCGCCGGACACGTTTCCTGCGCGGCTGCAATATCTGCGGGAGAAGAAGAGAATCAGCCGTGCGGTACTGAGCGATTTGTGTGGACTGTCCAAGAATGCAATCTATAAATACGAGCGCGGTGAACGGGCTCCGTCTATGTATTCTTTGATAGCTTTGGCCGATTTTTTTGAGGTATCTGTCGATTTTTTAATATGCCGGGAGTAAAAACAGCGAATTTCTCCCCCTTTTGGGGGAATTTTGGCCTCCAAGTGGGTTATGGTAGATTTACCATTTGAGGTGTGTGCTTCATATCATCCTTCTTTTCAAACCATGCTTAACCCCCATGCCATCATCTGGCGTGGGGGTTAAGCGTTATTTCGGGGGAATACCATGAAAGACGAAAAACTGAGCCGCGAACTGTGCTACAGCAGACTTGTGCCGATGATTGGGAGCGAATTGGCGCTTTACTGTATGTGTGCCGTATTTGATGTGGCCTATGACCCGGAAAGCAGCGCGGAAAACTGGACGGAGTATGCAAACGAAACGGGGGGCGCTGTATTCGCCGACGGGGAAAAAGATGTGAATGTTGCCGTGCTGGCCGGATTGCCGTCTCAGGAGCGATGGGCTACGCTTTGGGGGGACGATTACACGAAAAGCGATTACCGTCAGCTCGACGACCTTTACCGCACGATGACCTCTCAGCTTGACGCGACGGGGGGCATCGACAGGCAACAGGACGATACGGCCCGCACCTGCGCGATGATGGCTTTGGAGCGAAACAAGCTCATCCGCAAGGCCAACAAGGACAGCGTGGCGATGGCAAAGCAGCTCGACCAGATGATACGCGACAACTTGAAGGACTCCAATATGCGCAAGGCCGACATTTTGCCATCCGCGCAGCAGAGGCCGGACGGCTTCGTGGACGCGCTGAGAAAAAAGTTCGGTCTGACGATGGAAATGACCAAGGACGATGTGATGCAGGCGTTTTTCAACTGGTGCAGGAGCAAGCATTACCCGGAAACCATCGACGCGGAGGAACACGCAATGATGGCGATACTCCGAACGATGCAGAAAAACGACGATCTGCCGGAGCCTATAGAACTGCCGGAAGAGTTTGACTTTGGTCCTTATGCCGCGCAGTTTGAGAACGAACCGAACGAAAAGGAAGCGGAGGCTTACGAATACCTGGGACTTGTGCGCGGCGAATATCACAGAGGTGGTGAAAGCTGATGGGGGCGCACCGCAGAGATTACGTCTGGACGGGAGCCGACACCGGCTGGCAGAAAAAGCGCAGTCAGCGGGACGCCGAATATGATAAATTCGGGGACGGCCTGCCTTATCTGATCGCGCTGTTTCGCTTTTTTCCCGATTTCATGCTCGATCTGTTTCACTCGGAAAACGCGGACTACGACCTCAGTTTTATACAGCGTGTTTTCCTGCGCATCAATGCCAATTACGATTCCGCGGCGATCACCGCCTGCCGCGGTGCTACGAAGTCTTATTGCAGGCAGGGCGGAAGCTATACGGACGGGTTGGTGTGGCCAGGTGAGACGACGGCGGTGAAGGGACCGAGCTTGAAACAAACGGCGAAAATCGCCAGCGACATACACAAAGAGCTGGAAAACAACTATCCCGGTCTGACGGCTTTATACACCGTTGAATCAGACGGCGCGGATCGCTTCGTCGTGAGCACGAGCTACGGCTCGCGCATAAGCATTGATAACAAGCGTGGCACAACGGTTTACCGCGCAACGGCGGAAGAAACGGCGCAGGAGGAACCGCCGCCCTTTAACGCCGAGGAATACGCCAAGGTCGTCGTTCCCGCCGTGCGCGGCGAATACCGCGTGAACGGGATGCGAAGCCCGGCCTATCACTATTACCGAAAAGACAGCATCACCTCCGCAGGGCGGAGGCAGCAATACGCCTACGAGGTGAGAAAAGCCTACAGGCGCGTGATGATAAAGGGCGGAAGCGCTTATGTGATCGACGTGCCCTTTGACGTTATCCTGCTGAATCAAATGCGGCCAACAGCCTGGGCCGAAAGCATCAAGAACGACCTGACGGCGGCGCAATGGATGCGGGAGATGGAAAGCCTTTACTCCGGCTCGGACAAAAACCCCATTATCCGGGACGAGGTGCTGACGGAAAGCCGCTCTTTGCTTTTGATGGAAGAACATCATTGCTGCAAGGACAGGGATAACAAGCTCAGACCCGAAGACGTGATCTATATCGTGGCCTACGACGTATCTTTCCGCGACGCGAAGGCCAACGCGAAGTGCGCGTGCGCCGTGCTGAAATGCACGAAGCAGGACGATTACTACCACCGGGACAAATATCTGAAACAGCTCGTTTGGCTGGAGGATTGGTCCCCCGCCGAAACGCCGACGCCCATCGCGCAGGCCCAACGGCTGCGTCGGATATGGAACCGCTTTTGCTTCGATAACAGCCAGACCTATATCGTCATCGACGCGAACTCCTACGGTGACGGCGTACTCACCAGTCTTATGGATCAGCCTGCGGGCGGAGGCGTACCGCTTTGTACTTATCAGCACCGATACTATTCCGAATTGGAGCTGATCGGCGCAATACCCGTCATCTACCCGGTCAAAGCCGGAGGCGTGGGAACCACGGACCCAGATTCCGATATGGTGCTGAACGCGGAGCTGCAATTTGAACACGGCAACGTCCAGCTTTTGACCGGGAACACAAACGACGGGGTGGAAGCCTATAAAAAATACCACCGCATCAAGGACGATTCCATGAACTATAAGATAGCCCGCCCCTATTTGAAAACGAATGAATTGATCGGTCAGATACAGAACTTGCGGGAAGAACCCAGCGGGCAGGGCATTCGGGAAAGGCGCATATCACAGCGCATACAAAGGGACAGTTGGTCTGCGCTGAAATACGCCCTGCGCTTTGCGCAGATATTGGAACGGGTCAATCTTCAGCCGAAGCACAATCACAGCGACTATGACGAGCTTTTGAAAGAGTTTCGCAAGATGGGCGTTGTCGTGGCCCCGAACGCGGGCGGAGGCAGGATAAGCGGCAGAAGGGGAGGGCGGATCTATTGAACAAGGAAAAAACAACATGGCGGCTCTTTGTGATGAAGCCAGACAGAGAGAGCATCAAAGCTGCTTTAGAAGCGCGTTTCTCCCGCGTAAACGAGCGGTATGTGCTGATCTACAGCGAAAAACCGATGAACGCTGTGGAAATCGGAGAGGATGAGGTATGGCGGCTCAATGCCGCCGAGACCGAATGGTTGGCGGGGTGCAATGTGCAGCTTCTTTTAGAGGACGCGCAAAAGCGGCAGGACGAGATACGGAAGAACTTAGCGGAAAAGATCGCAGCTCTGGAAAAAGCATTGGAAAATCAGCAAAAAGTTCAAGAAAAAAAGTGAAACAATGAAAAAACAGCGATTTTTCCCCCAAAAGGGGGATAAATTCGCTGTTTTTGTGCTATTGAGGAATAGAAAGTATGACAAAACGGGAAGAAAGGGGCGAGAACTGCGGATGGCACAAACAGACCTTTACGCACAAATGAACAGCGTCGCGGCAAGCTCCTTCCCGGAGATTTTTGGCAAATTTCGTGAGCTTGCGCAGAAATATGGCAATATCAGCGCTTCAAGCCTGCTGGCCGCCTTCAATGCAGCGGGCGGCTTCGGAGGCGCAGGCGGTCTCGGCAATATGTATACGCCCAATCCCTATGTGCAGAACCGCCGCGTCAAGGGCATCGAGACGAGACCAGCCAATTACAGCAAGGATCAGGTCGCAGAGTTCGTTAAGAAGCCGGACAGCAGCGAAAAAGAACTGCGGGCAGTGGAAAAGGGGCTGGAATACTTTGCCTATCCCATGCTCCACATACGCACGATGTACCAGAACCTTCTTACCTATCATTCCTACGTCGCGCCGAATCTGACGGACAGGGAGGAGGCGGAGAGAGACGACTTCTGGCGGGAATGGAAGCTCGTGGAGAAGCTGCGGCAGACCGTGAACCCCAAGGACAAGTGCCACGAGCTTTGCGGACTGGCCTTGCAGCAGGGAAAGGTATTCGTTACGCCCCGCGTGAGCGTGGACAAAGCACACAACAGCGTGAATTACGCCTTTTTGCAGCAGTTGCCCTCCGATTGGGTGAAGATCGTGGGCTACAACAATGTGTCGAAATATACGGTGGCCTTCAACCTCATGTATTTCTGTCGGATCGGGACAGACTGGCGGCAGTTCGGCAATTTGCTGGAGCCTTACGTTGGCGCGTTTTACGACGCCCTGACGCCCGCCCCCAAGCCGGGAACAGACCGCAGCAAGAAAGTGGTATACGCCAAAAACACGGGGCTGGATCTCAGCCGCGTGAGAGCGGCGGCGCAGGAGGGCGTGGACGCTTACGCCGAAAACGGGCGATGGTTCTATTGGGTGACGCTGCCTGTGGACCGTGTTTTCGTTATGGAGATCGACGACACGGAGCGCAACGTCATTCCGCCCTTCGCGGGGATGTTTCTCGATCTTATCCAACTTTCGCAAATGGAAGACATTCAGCTCAATCTGCTTCAAAACCCGCTCGTGAGCTGCCTGACGGGGGAAATACCCTATTGGGACAACCAAAACAGCAACGAGGCGGACCAGTACAAGCTGTCCAACGCCGGAAGGCTGCTGTTTGAATCGCTGTGGTATCAGATGCTCGCGGCGAACAACACCGGCGGCATCGGCTTTTTCGCGGGCCCCTTTGAAAATATGCGGCTGGAAAGCCTCAACGAAGCGCCGAACGCCACGGAGATCGTTTCCAAGGGCATGGAAGACTTAGGAGCCAAAACGGGGCTTTCCGCAATCATCCCCTCTACGTCCGAGGCAAGAGCCGGGGCGGTGCAGGTGAGTTTGCAGATCGAATCCCGTATGCCGCAGACGGTGTATCGCTGCTTCGAGCGGATGATGAACGCGGTGATAAACGGGCTGAATCTGCGCTACGACTGGCGATTTGCCATGTTTGGCTCGCTGGCGGACGACGAAAAGCTGGAAAAGAGCCTGCGGGACGATATGACGCTGGGAATCCTGCCCGCGACGATAGAGTTCAACGCCCTGAAAGACCGCTCCATTCTGGACGATATGGCGTGGAGCGACGCGGTGATGGCAAGCGAACTGCTTGATCGGCGGGTGCCGCTGATCTCCTCGTATTCCGCAAAGCAGGCGGACAGCGGCCTGCCGCCGCAGGGAGGAAGGCCGAAGAGCGAGGGCGTTACCAGCGACGGACAGGAGCAGGATATGGATTCGCCCGCAGGCGGATAAAAGGACAAGGACGGTGATACCCATGCCGGAGACGGCTTTCGGAGAGCTGAGAGTGCTGCAAAGGCTGAACGAATATGAGTTTGCCTTTGAAGCGGACATCCTGCGGGACGGCCCCGTGCAGGGGGGACGCTGGGTTTTTGAAAATCTCGGTGAATACTACAAAACTTTCGCGGGACGGCCCGTGCTGGTGGCCTACGTCGCCGGTAGAGTGGGCGACGGGCACAACGCAAGGGAGGTGCGCGACCCGAAGACGGGAGAACTATACCGCAGTTTTCTTGACCCCACGGCGGAACGGATCGTCGGGACGATTTCGGAAGAGATCTCCGATCTGTCCCTTGTGGAAGAAAACGGATATACCTGGCTGCGGGTAAAGGGACGGCTGTTTGCGGAATATTGCCGGGAATTGGTAGATACCATCGTGCGTACAGGGCGCATGGCGGTATCTATTGAGGCGAACGTGTACGACATTCGGGAGGAAGACGGCGTAGAGCATTATGACCGATGGATCGCGCTGGGGCTGACGATTCTGAACCCAGACGTGGCCCCCGCCGTACCGGGCGCAAATATACGGGCTTTGAGCGACATGGAGGAAGAGTTTGCAGCGATGAAGCTCCGCGTCGCCTCTCTCGTGAAAGAAAGCAAAGCCTGCAACAACGAGCCGCAAAACGATTCAACGAAAAAAGGAGTTGAAAAAACCATGATTTTTTCCAAAGCGCAGCTCAAAGAGCTTCAGGAAAAGGTCGGCGGCGACTACCGGGTGTTGGCCGCTTCCCGCAAGGACGGCGTGACCCGCGTGATGCTCATGCGTAAGAGCGACTATACGTTCTGCTCCTACGAGATGGGAGCGGGTGAGGAAAACCTTTACCCGGAGAAGTTCGCGGCCTGCTCCGCCACCATTCGCATGGAGGCTGCCGAGGGCGAAGAGGAAATGTGCGCCGAGGCCGGGGACGTGATCTGCGAAGAGGTTTCTGCCCTCAACGGTGAGAAAGACGCCCTCTGCGCCGAGAACACCCGTCTTTCCTCCGAACTGGACGAGGCGAGAAACCAGCTCAACGCCATGCGCGAATTTGAGACCAGACGCCGCAAGACGGCTGCTGCCGAACACGCCCGCAGCATTCTCGCCGCCTACAACGCCAACCGGGATGACAAGGTGGCGGACAGCGTGATCGCCCCCGTGATCGCCTGCGCCGAGAACGGTGACTACAACGCCGCCGTGGACGCGGAGGGGAACTGGATCGGCCTCTCGGCGGTGGAGAAGGACGTAAAGGCCCTCTGCGCCGACGAACAGATGAAGCTGGACGCCAGAACCGCACAGAACAGCAGAACGCAGTTCGTGTGGGCGGGTCTGAGCGCCGGGAACGGCGGCGCGGACGACGGCTCCCCCGCCGCCCTGCTCGCCTCTCTGTAAAAACGGAAAAGGAGTGAAAAACAATGGCTTATATCGCAAACACCGCGTTTGAGGCGCGGCTCACCAACAATATGTACGACCAGAGAGCCAACGTCGCCGGTCTGTATCAGGCCGACAGCGACGCCGCGGACTGCTCCGCCGGTCTTCTCTGCGTGAGAAACGGCCTGGTCCCCAATCAGGCTTTCGACAATCCGAGCGGGACCCGCGTTTACAACGAGAACACCTGGTATTTCAACGCCGCGACCGACGACGTGACGGCTGACGACGTGATCTACGCCTGCGACCCGCACGACTGGCCGCTGATTACCTCGCCCAACGGCAACCTCTACGCCGTCGGCACGGAGACTCTGGGCCTCGGCGTTCCCGCCGGACGCTTCGGCAACTTCTGCCGCATCGACTTCGACGGGCAGAGCATCTACCGCTTCGGCATCGGCAACCTGAGTGCCAGCCTCAGTACCAACACCTATTTCACTATCGACGACGGCCTGCTCGTTCCCGCCGCTTCCGCCCCTGCCACGGCGGGCAGCGTGTACTTCGAGCTGCACGGGACCGGCACCTTCGTTGCCGGAAACGGCGCGGCCTTTGACTATGTGGACGTGATCGGCCACAAGGTCACGGCCTGACCCGTGAAGAAGAAAGGAGTGAAAGACAATGGCTAATCTGACCCTCTGCACCCTGAATCCCGACGTTTTCCGGGTGTGCGCCGATAAGGACCAGGACCGCAGCCTTGACCGCGCCCGCATCGTGGCGGCAGGCCGCAGCCTCTTTTATGACTTCACCGCCCGCGGACAGAACGCCGTGAGGATGGCTGCCAAGAGCGTGAATCCCGAAGTCAAGCCCCGCATGACCGCCGACGAGTACACGGAGATGAACCGCAAGTTCCTCCGCGCCCGCCGGATGTATGCGGCCAAGAAAGCCTGCGACGTGAGCGGCAGACGCGCTCCCGAAACCGACGAGGAGTTCCGCGCCATGCAGCAGGATTTCAGGCGCGACCCGATCTTCCACCGGGTCCTTCAGGGCATCGACCAGGACGTTATCAATCCCATCCTGCCCCGCGTGTTTTCCGAGGCCGTGAGCGTTTTCGCCGACATGGAGAACGTGGGCTTCGGCGAGACCAAGGCCATCACCGTGGACAGCGCGGACATCCCGGTATTTCAGGATTCCGCCTGGGGCGCTTCCCGCAGCGTTCCCGCAAATCGCTTCTATACGAAGGACTACACCCTCAACCCGACCCCGAAGACGGCTGAGATCCGTGCGAAGTGGGCGCAGATCGTCGGCAACGACACCGATTTCGGGCGCTACTACGCCAACATCGCCGCCGGGATGTATGCCTACGTCATGGGTTTGTGGTCGAAGATGATGAACGCCGCGGCCTCCGACACTACGAAGATCCCCTCCGGCCTGACCTACACCTTCGACCAGACCAACTGGGTCACGCTGGCGAACAAGCTCTCCGCCGTGCAGAACACCTTCTGGGGAAACATCTACGCCTTCGGCAACGCCGTGGCGCTCTCCAAGGTGCTGCCGACCGACGTGACGGGCAGCACCAACGTGAACATGGACGCGGCCATCGCCACGATGCTGGGCGCGAACTACACCGCGCAGGGCTATCTGGGCCAGTATATGGGCGTTCTGCTCATGCCGCTGGTGGACGCCATCGTGCCGGGTACGCAGTTCTCCACCGTCGAGACCATCCTTGACCCCACCAAGATCTGGATGCTCTCCGGCAATGGCAGAAAGCCGCTCGTCATCGCCTTCAACGAGGACACGCCCATCACCCTGGAGTGGACTCCCTCTGAGGTCGCTTCCCTGGAGCTGGTCTACAACGTCACCCTGGCTATGGACGCAGTGGCCGTTTTCTCCAGCCGCGTGGGACTCATCAACATCTGATAAGATTCGGCGCACGGGCGCAAAAGGGGCGGTTTTACGCCGCCCCATATCCCGCAGGCAGACCGATTTGCGGCGCCGGGGCAGCACCGGCGGGCGGGAAAAAGGAAATCCCCTGCCGCAGTGGGGAACGGAAAAAGCGGTTACGGCTCACCCGCAAAAGCCGAACAGATCGGGAAAGCCAAAGAACCGAAAGGAGTTTTACAATGGCTGAGACGAAGAAGAAGACAGGCGGAAAAGCCAAAAAGACGGAAGCGGACGCCGAACAGACCGCCGCCCCGATCCCGGAGGTTCCCGCCGCGAAGACCTTTGACGAGGACGAGGTGCGGGCGATGGTGGCGAAGGCCGTGGCGGAAGCTCTGGCCGCGCAGAAGACCGCGACGCAGGTGGTGCAGGTCTCCGCAGACGTGGAGAAGGTGCATTTTCTGTGGCAGGCGGAGGTCGCGCCCGACAACCGGCTTTCCATCGGCGGAGCAAACAGCGGGTACGCGCCGATCATCGGCAAATACGGCGAGTTCGTGATCCCGAAGACTGAGCTTTCCCGCGTGATGGACGGGCAGTTCCGCGAATGGATGCGGCGGCGCTGGATCATCGTCGTGGACGGACTGACGGACGAGGAGCGGGAAATCTACGGCGTGGCCTACCGGGAGGGCGAGGTGCTGGACAAGATGGCCTTCGCCAAGATGGTGGAGCTGGAAGACAAGATCCTCGATATTTACCCGAAGCTCTGCGCCGGACACCGGGAAATGGTGGCGAAACGCTACTATGAGGCGTATATGGCGAAAAACCCCCACGTCCGCCGCGACGTGGTGACGCGGCTCAACGACATGAGCGTGGAGCTGGGGAGTGAGAACGGGGACTTCGACGCCATTCTGGAGGCCATGAACGAGGCCGACAGGAAGCACAGGAAAAAGTAAAAGGCTTTCGGATTTCAGGGAGGCGAAAAGATGACGACGTGGGCTGATATTTGCTCGGCTGCAATGGTCTGGATCGACGATCTGCGGCTGACGGAGGAACTGAGTATTTCTCCGGCGCTGTATTACCGACGGATGGCGCTTTTCGTCTCCTCGGCGCTTCCGATGCTTAACAAGCCGCCGGAGTTTCTGGACTATCTTTTGAGCGAAAAAGAGGAACCCGTTTTGGGCGAGTTTTATTGGACGAGCACGGAGGAAAGTACCGAAGCGGAAACTGGTGTGGACACGGGATTGACCGACTTCGACCTTTGCTCTTGCGTAAGCGTGACGGTTTTGGATGACGGGCGCGTATTACAAACGCCTGCCGCCACGTTATACGACGCCGAGACGGGAATCGTGACCTTTCCGAAGCAGAGCGCAGCGGGGATAAATTATCAGCTTGATTTCTACAAGGACGGCTCCTTTGCCGATCTCAGCGAAAGCCAGATGAGGCTCTTTGCTTTGGCTGTGGCGCTTGTGTGGGAGGAGCGCTTTTATGAAACATGGCTGAACCGGCAGCCAAAAATCCACGATTCTTCTTTTACCACCGTAAACGAAGCCAATTACACGGAAAAGACTTCGCAGGCTCTCAGCCGTTCGCGGCTGGCCTTTAACGATGCTTTGCGGGATTACGAGCAGATCTGCGCCTATACGAAGATCGTGCGCAAGAACCCACCGAAGGTGGTGCTGATATGAGCGCATCGCTGAGTCAAAATGTCATTACCGCCGCATTGCTTGGCGGGATTGCCGTACAGCCCGTGAAAACCAACAACCCGCCGCAGTACGCGGACCGACAGCGGCAGTTTTTTGACCCAGAGACACGCGCCTTTACAAAGCTGACTGCGCGATATTCTTCCGATTTCGTGGAGGCGCGGGTGCAGGGACTAAAAGACGACGCCAAAGCTTGGGGAACATACCGTCTGCGCTTTGCCGACGTGGTGAGACCTTCGGCGGCCATTCAGAGGCATTTCGACGATTACAAGCAATATCTGTTTGAAAGCCCGCTCGTGGAATATGTGCAGCCGGGAACAAAGATCGAGACGATGGGAAGCACCTGGCTTGTGGTGAATCCGGCAAATATCTCGGGGGCAAGCGGAAGCGGACTTTGCCGCCGCTGCAACGCCGTATGGAACTATCTGGACTATTACGGCAATGTGGTATCAGAGCCTATTGTGGTAGAAAACGAGCGGGCCAATGCCAACGAGAGCGACAGACAGGCCAGTATGCTTATTTCCAAGGGATATTTCAACGTCATCTGCCAATACAACGAGGCGACGGCGCAGATCGACACCAATACGCGCATGATCCTTGGGACTGCGGCGTATCGCGTGACGGGCTTTTCAGACTTTGAGACAGAGTTTTCCGGCAATTACTCCACCGTGCGGCTGTTGAGCTTCACCGTGCGGTACGAAGAGCCAAACAACGCGATAGACGACCTGGAAAACCATGTAGCCGGGGGCAAGACCTTTAGCTGGTCTATGGGGATAGCGGGGCCGGACAGCATGGCCGTGGGTACGACGGCGCAATTCAGCGTTGAGTCCATACGCAACGGGCAGACGCTGCCCGCAGAGGGCGGAAGCTGGCCGCTAACCTATCTGTGGGAGTCTGATAACCCGGATGTGGCAACCGTAGACGAGAACGGGAACGTGACCACCATAGCGGAGGGTGAGGCTGTGATAAAGGCGACCTTGGCCCAAAATGATACATACAGCGCAAGCGCGACGGTCTTGGCAACGGAGCGGGAACACGGCGTGTATTTCACCTCCGCCGTGCCGCATGAACTGAGTCCCTACACGAGCGTCAAGCTCACGGCAGCTTTCTTTGAAGCCGGAACGGAAACGGCTGACAGCGTGGATTTTGCGTTTTTCAACGCGGACACAAGCGCATACACCGCAGAATACGACGGCGAGAAGGGCGTGACCGTGACCTGCTACGGATTCAGCCCGGAACCGCTGCGCATCGTGGCAAGTTGTGGCGGCTATTCGGCGCAGACGGACATATGGTTGGAGGGCATCTGAGCATGAGCGGGAAAGCTGGTAGCTGCCCTTACGCTTATTGGATAAAAGACACCATCCATTGCCGCAGGATGGACGAAAAGGCGGCGAAATGGACCTTTTGCAAGCATCAACATTATTGCAGGCTGACGAGGCGGCACGAACTGGCGGAGGACGCCGATAAGTGCAATCTGACAGAGAAGAAAAGGGAGGTTTGACCGATGTGTACTTTTATTCCCGACGGCTACTATGCAGGTCTTTCCACAGACGAAAAGCCGACGGAGAGCGTTAGAAACGGCGCGATCTTCGTGGAAATGGACACCGCTACGATATACTTTTACGACAAGGACGGCGGCGCATGGCTGCCTTTTGAGGGGTGAACGCCATGAGTTTTGACCCGATCAGCTATCTGCTGGGGACGAAGGCAGCGGGCGGTGGCGGCGTGACCGTGGAGGCGCTGTCCGTGACGGCAAATGGCACATACACCGCGGCGAGTGGAAAAGCGTATAGCCCGGTGACGGTGGCGGTTCCCAAAGGGCCTGCGGTGACTGCACAGGTAACAATCGCCGGAGGCAACGCTTATTCCATGAGCATCACGCTCCCACGCGCAATGAGCAACTTCTTCGTTACGGTGGAGGCCGATGCCGCGACACAGGCCGCCATATATGGGGAGTCCTCCAGTTACTATTACGTCGTGAGCGCAATCTTCCAGTTCCCGGTTGGCACTCTGACGGACGGCTCCACCTCCGTGTCGAAGGATGGCCTTATACGCTACAGGCCGTCAACTCACGCCTTTATCAGATACTTCCTGAACGCAGTGTCACTCAGCGGGAACACCTTAACATTGGAGACCGACGTGACAACCTCCTTCATCGGTGGAGGTACTTATATCGTTAAGGTTTGGGAGGTGGATGTATCGTGAGATATTACAAGCTCATCAAGGACGGGTATATCGCTCAGATCGGCATAGACTGCGGCGGGGACGAAATCACCGAAGTGGAGTATCTGAACATCCTCGGCGTTATTCAGAATATGCCGGAGCCTCAACCGGGCTACACTTATCGCCTGACAACGGGGCTGACTTGGGAGTTGGTTGAGCTGCCGCCGCAGCCGGACGAAATCAGCGATTCGGACGCGCTGGCAATCCTGCTGGGGGGTGACGTGTGATGAAGAGACAACACGCAATCGAGTTGCGGAGGGCCATCACGCAAGCCTCCGTGTCGCTGCCCGACGAGGTGGCGGTGGACGTGGTGGAGCTGTACCCCGTGTGGATGCCGGATACGCTGTACGAGGTCAAGGACGGCGTAAAGCCACGGCTCCAATACGCTGATAAACTGTGGCGCGTCGAGCAGACGCACACATCACAGGCGCATTATCCGCCCGGCCCCGGCACGGAAGCCCTGTATTCAGAAGTGGAAAAGCCGGGGCAGGGAGATACCCCGGACAATCCGATCCCATACAACAACAACATGGAGCTTAACAACGGCAAGTATTACAGTCAGTACGACATAGTGTATTACTGCTTCCGCGATACGGGCGTACCGGTTTATAACGACCTGGCCGATCTGGTGGGGCTGTATGTGGAAGTCTACGATAAGGAGTGAGCAAAATGCCGGAATACAAGGAATATGCGTTGGTGGGCGGTCAACCTGTCAAAATCGTGCCGTTCGACGCATCGGGAGCCAGCGAGGGCGCTCACTTTGCGCCCGCCGGGGCAGCGTTTAATCCCGTCATCGTTGGCAGCGGCGGTGGAAACCCGAATTTCGTTGAGACCATCACGGGGACGATGGCTGACCCGTGGGGCGAATTGGACTACGCAGAGTTGGTGCAGGACGTTGGCAACAACGACGCAACGGCGACTCTTGCGGTTCCGTCTATGAACCTTGTGGCTTATCTCATCTCCAATCAGAGCGAACTTTCCTTGAACGGCGCGAACTTCATTTCCGCAGGAGATGACATGACATTGGCTGTGGCGGCTTTTGCAAAATACGGGGCAGATGGTGCATTGAACGTTATACTGATGTGGCAGAACGGAACGGCTATGGACGTGACCTCGATGCTGTCTGGGGCCGAGACCACTCTGACGGTCATCCATCATCCCCTCCCGGACGGGTCTATACCGCTCTTCGACCTTGACGAAGGATAATGCGCTCCGCTGACAAGCGACTCCCCTGCGCAACGGCGGGACTGCAAAGGAAGTGAAACAGACAATGACAATCGGGCCGCGCTTTACAGATACGAGACGGTATGTTTTCGGCGTTGGTATAGGCTATATGACAGACCCGACAAGCGGGGACGTGCTTTACTGGTCGGACAAATTTCAAGAGGCCAATACGAGCTTCGCGGCTTCCGACAATACGCTCAACGCCGGGATGGGAAACGGGCCGCAGATGATTATAGCGACAGACCCCAACGTGACCGTAAACGTGACGGCGGCAGAGTACAGCGCTTATGTCAAGGCGGCGTCGGTTGGACAGGCTGTGACGGCGGGTGCGCCCGTATTGAGCTGCCAGAGCGTAGTGGCTGCGGGGACAGCGCTGGCTGTGGACATTGGCAAGGGAACGCCCGTAACCGGGCTTGGCATGAGACGCCCGGTTTGCTATGTGCAGGAGATCGGCGCGGCATCGCCGGTAGCAAAGGGCGGCATAGCTTACGCCATAGACCCGACAAGCGGGGATGTGGCCGGATTTGCGGCAGAAGCGGGAAAGCGCTATCTGGTGAGCTACTACACGGCGCGGCCCAACGCGCAAAAAACGACGGTCAGCACGAATTTGAAGGGGAAAATCGTTCGATTCGTTTTCGCCCGCCCGGTCTACACCAATTACGATCCCACCACGAACAGCGGCGACCTGTACGGTTGGCTGTATGAGATCGTGCCGAGATTGCAGCTTATGGCGGACGGGGCCAGCAACAGCGGCGGTCAGACAAGCTACACGACAACGGGAATTACCGGGCGCGGCCTGACCTGGGACGCGACGGAAATCCAAGCGAAAAGCGGAAAATGCAAAAGCGTGGGGAATCCCGTGCTGTACCGCATTATCGTCCCGCTGGACCCCAACTGCGGCGTTGACGGCGTGATCGGCGCTGTAACGGGGCAGATCAATCTGCAAGTAACCGAAAGCTACCAGTTGATGCCGTCTGTGATATTCCGCAGCGGCATGGAGCGCGGCGCAGACCCCGCATCGTTTGAATATGAGACTTCGGATTGGAACGTGGCGAGCGTCAACGAAGAGGGACAGATTGTTGCCATCGGCGCAGGAACGGCTATGATAACGGTACTCTACACAGGGCCGGACGGTCACAAGCAATATACCGACGTTGTGCTTGTAACCGTATTCGGTGATAAACCTGCATATACGACGCTGCTGCTGTCGCTTCATTCCTCTGAACTATCCCAAAAGCTGGCGTATTCGCAATCGGCCCCCAACGCTGTGAGCGTGGATTGGGGCGACGGAAGCCCGATGGAAAGCAGCGCGGACATTTCCGTTGAGCTGGCACACGAATACGCGGAACCGGGCGTCTATCCCGTGGGCCTGCGGACGGCGGAGGGCGAAACGCTGACGCTGGGACTAACGGGAGGAACCAACTACAACGTACTCGGCGTGAACACCTTCAAAGGGGGCACATCCCCGCAGCTTGCAGCGGTATGGATGGATGAGAGCACATACATGAGCACTTATGCGTTTGAAGATTGCACAGCTCTCACATCGGTTGTAATCCCCAACAACATCACCTCCGTGAACGATGAGTTTTCCGGCTGCTACAGCCTGAGAAGCATGACGCTTGGGGCGGGAGTGAGCAGCTTTAATTACTTTAACTTCACATTCCAGACAAATCTCTCCGAGTTTCACGTTTCCGCCGATAGCCCGTATTTCAGTGCGGAGGACGGGATTCTTTACAACAAGGACAAGACGCAGATCGTGGCCTTCCCCATGGCGAAGACGGGAGAGTTTACTGTCCCGGATGGGGTGACTGAAGTTGCCGAATATGCCTTCAACCAGACGGCCCTGAGCAAGATCGACTTTAACGAAGTGACCGCGATAGGCTACCGAGCCTGTTGGGAAGGAAAAATACGGGAAATCGTCTTGCCAGACGGTCCGTGTGATCTGTCGGCAGGGAACGTGTTTCAACTCTGTGAAAACCTCGAATCGGTTGAAATCCGTGCGGGGTACACCCTTGGAGCTAATACGTTTTACTCCTGTCGTGGACTGAAAACGGTGACGATGGCAGAGGGGATCGGTAATGTTCCAGCATCTTGTTTCCGAAATTGCGAAGACTTAGCGGAGATCGTCATGCCATCGACACTTACGATGCTTGGAAGCAGTGCTTTTCAGGATTGCAGCAGCTTGGAGGCGATCAGCCTGCCAGCCGGAGTAACGGATATCCCGCAGTCAACCTTTTCCGGGTGCAGCCGCCTGAAATCCGTTATTATGCCGGGAGTTACCAGCATCGGAAGCTCCGCTTTTGCTCAGTGTGCCGCCTTGGAAATGGATGGAATCAGCCCCATCGTTACAAAGATCGGCAACTCAGCATTTAGCGGCTGCACCTCTTTGGCACTGAGTGAAATCGGGTCCAATGTAACGGAAGTCGGCAGCGGTGCGTTCAGGGGATGCACCTCCTTGGTGGGCCTTACTGTCAACGCGCAAAGGGTTGACTATTACGCATTTCAAGAGTGTACCCGACTGCAAAAGGTGTGGCTGCGCAGCGGGGTCACGAGCATAACGGAGCTTGCCGTTCAGCACACAAGCGGCGGAACCGTGCTTTATACCGATTATTTCAGCGCCTTTAACAAATGCAGCGCCGATCTAATCCTATATGTTGAGAGGAACTCCCGTCCCAGCGGATGGAGCAGCTACTTCAACTCTTATGCCTCTACGGAGGGAGTCAGCAAAAATCTTACCGTGGTCTACGGGCAGACCACAAGCCCGTTTTAAGGAGGTGGCGACATGAAAACCTACAGGACCACCTCCTGCGCGGAGTTTGCGAGGCTGGCCTCAGAGCAGTCGGAAGAGCGGCTTATCATCCATCGGGCTTTTGCCCCCTGCGCTTGGACGGGGCGGCTGCGGACGCTGAACGAATCGGAGTGCCGCCGCCGTGGAATCCCCATCGGTCGCGGTGAGTACATCGGCGGCAGCATCGTCTGTATGCCGGGAGATTTATCTCTCTGCCTTATGTCGTGGGGCAACTCAGATTTCGCCCCGGCGTTGGTGGAGGCGGCGGCGGACTGGCTCACAGAGCGCGGGATCGCCGTGGAGCGCGACAACAACGACGTATTGGCAGACGGCAAAAAGGTGATCTCGTGGGCGCGGGCTACCACGGTCCGAGGCTGGACACAGAGCGTGGTGCATTTTTCCGTTGGGCCCATGGATATTGGCCTCGTGCGGGCCATATGCACGAAACCAATGGCAAAAGAGCCGGGGAGCCTCGGCGAGTACGGCATTACGGCGGAGCTGATTTTGTCGGCGCTGCGGGACAACATTATTTTTGCGGAAGAGGGCGGAGAGCATGAACAATGAGCTGTTGGCGTGGAAAGCGGCTGTAGCTGCGTTTTTCGGGATTTTAGGGGACTTCCTCGGCTGGAAGGGCATTATGCTTTGCATCCTCATCCTGCTTATGGCTATGGACTATGTGAGCGGGTCTTTGGCGGCGAAAAAGAACGGGACGTGGAGCAGTAAGGTTGCCCGCGAGGGGCTTTTCCACAAAGGCGGCATCATCCTCGTTGTGACGGGGGCACTGTTGGCAGACCTCATGTTTGCCCTTGCCATCCCCACTATCCCGCTCTTCGGCGGCTTTACGAACCCCGGTCTATTCCTGCCTCTGGTGCTGGCGTGGTACATCCTCACCGAATTGGGGAGCGTCATGGAAAACTCCGTCAAGATGGGAGCCAAAGTCCCCAAATGGTTCCTCAAGGCGATTGCGGCGGCGGGAAAGGCCGTGGACAGCACAGGAGAGGCCGTGAGTAATACAAGCGACGCAAGCGACAACGACGAAACGAAGAAGGAGGACGCGGGCTATGACGGAGAGTGACCTTCGGGCGAAGGTAATCAAAGAAGCGGCAGGATGGTTGGGCATCAGCGAAGGGTCCGCCCGACACAAGGAGCTTGTGAGCATCTACAACGGCATCAGGCCGCTCCCGGCCGGGTATGCACTCAAAGTGACAGACGCCTGGTGTGCGGCGTTTGTGAGCGTCGTGGGGGAAGTAATGCGGATGACCGACGTTCTTTTCCCGGAGTGCAGTTGCCCGCGCATGGTGCAGTTGTACCAAAAGGCGGGGCGCTGGCAGGAGGCGGACGATTATGTGCCGCAAATCGGCGACGTGCTTTTCTATGGATGGTCCGACAGCGGACGAGGCGACTATCAGGGCTTGCCCGACCATGTGGGGCTGGTAATGAGCTGCGCGGACGGCATGATAAGCGTGATCGAGGGCAATTACGCCGACGCGGTAGGCGTTCGGCGCATTGCGGTAAACGCAAGGTATATCCGAGGCTACGGACTGCCGGATTACGCAAGCAAGGCCGCACAGGAGCCAAAGAAACTGACGGGCTTCCCGGACGTGGCCGCCGGTGCGTGGTACGAAGAGGCAATACGGGCTATGGCTCAAAAGGGCATACTTACCGGCTACCCGGACGGGACATACAAGCCGGAGCAGCCCGTCACACGGGCGGAGCTGGCGGCGGCCCTCTATAAATTCAGCAACGCGCAATAAGGCGCAGCGGGGAACAATTCATGCAAGAGAAAGGAAGTATTGTGCGCATGGAGATTGAGATCACCAAAGAGAAGTTGCTGGCGGCAAAGGACTACATGACGAACAGGGAGAAAGAGCAATGGGTGAGTCAGACCGCGCCGAAATGCTTTGACCGGCTGGAGATCACGGCGGACGGCGAAGCGCAGCCGCCTATGTATATGGTCAATTCCGGGTTGAAGGCGCGGTATCTCATGTCCGTCTTTGCCCGCCATTACATGGGCGAGGACTTCACGGCGGACAGCAACGACAGCGCTTTGATGAGCGAAGCGGACTATGACCGCTGGGCCGGGAGCCATGTAATGAATCAGTTGGACAGATGGAAGCACGACGGCGCGGTGAGGAACAAATGCTTTGACTTGTTGGAAGATTACCACGAGCTTTCCAAGCGCCTGACAGCACAGCTCAACGGCCTGCTGGCGGTTCAGAACGACACGGTAATCCGGCAGAACGACTACCTCAAGAAGCAGACCTTGGAGGCGCTGCCCGACCTCGTTAAAGCGCTCTCTGAGCTGCAAGCAAGGACGGTGGAGAGCAATGCCAGCCAATAATCCCCTATCCCAGCAAAACCCATTCTATCCGTATCAGAAAGTCATTACGGGGGCCAATACCCTCAAGGGGGCCGAGCTGATACCCTACAAGCTGCTTATGTATCTGCTGGACCTTCCTGACGCATACGGACACATCCCCTTCGAGGACAACACAAACCCCCGCGCACGGCTTATGCGCTACCTTTGGAACGATGGGGCGCGGCCCCTGGACGGCCCGCTGCCGACCCCGGAGGAAAAGCGCAGTATGCTCTTTGACCCGGACAGACCCGATATCAACACTGACGAGGACAAACGGCTGCATCCCAAAGGCTACAGACTCTTCATGCAGCGGGTGATCGGGCAATCGGGCATCGAGGCAAAGACGCTGATAAAATGCTACATTACCAAGCTCTCAGAGCCACGCAAGTTTCATACCACCATCGGCATCGCTTTTGAGGTATGGACAAACGTAAATCTGGAAGCAAACACCCGCTCCGTATCGTTTGACCGCACCTTCGCAATGGAGCAATGCCTGCACGACGCGCTGGACGGCGTAAATATCGGCGGCGTGGGAACCGTGAGCTTTGCGCGGGCTGACCACAGCTACAACGGCTCAGAGGAAATCTGGACGGATGCAAGCAACCTGGGGCGGTTGGTAAACTTCTCCGTTCAATGGGCCGAGGGCGGCGGTGAGAAGATAAGCGGCTTCTGATAGGAGAGCGATACTGCTCATAAGACGGCTACAACGGGAGGAAAAAAGAAATTGAAAGAACTTCCGATAGCAATACAACGGTCTATCAGGAAATACGAAAAGGTCATAACAACTGATGGACTGACCCTGTACCCCGTCCTCGTGAAAGAGTACGAGGACTTTGAAATCGGGCGACCCGCTTTAGAGGTAATGCACCAGAGCCTCCCTGTAGCTATGATGCGGCTGCCTTTACTTGCGGCGCTCTTTCAGATGGACTTCGAGGCGGTCAGACGCGGCGAAGCACCCAACGAATTATTTGCAAGAGCGCTTGTGGCCCTGGTTCTCTCTCTGCGGCTTGGGGAGGGCATGGACCTACAAGAGCGAATCGGATTATTTCGCATGGAGCTGGACCCGCAAAGACCCGAAAAGCTGCTGAATCTTCACTATGCGGAAGCGGACGGGACGGAAAAGACGATAAGCGCCTCCCGCTTCGCAGAGCTGCGGCGCATTATCGCGGCGCAGAACGGAGTGACAGTGGAAAGCGACGAAGCGAACCCGGAGATCGTCAAGGCGAAAAAGGCGATAGGGGCCACAGGCCCTCCGCTTGAAAGCAGCGTTGACGCACTGATTTCTGCGGTTGCCGCTCTTTCGGGAGCGACAGAGGCGGAGATAGAGGAATGGCCGATATTGATGCTTCAAAAGCGGGCGGAAGCCTATAGGCGCATCTTGGAGTACCTTGTGTGCGGAATGGGCGAAATGAGCGGGGCAAGCTGGAAAAGCGGGAACCCCGTACCGCATCCGTTTTTCCGCAGATCGCAGGACGGCAACGACCCCACACTGCTTTCCTCCGGGGGCGCAAAGAAGCAGACCACTAAGCAGATGGAACAAATCATCCAGCAAGCCCCTATGTGATAAGCGAAACGAAGGAGTGAAAAAACAATGCTTACTTTCACTGATCCGCGTCTTTATGTTTTCGGCGTAGGACTCGGATATATGACCGACCTGAAAGATGGCTCGGTCAAGTTCTGGAGTGACAAATTCCAGGAGGGGAACATCACCGTTGCGGGCAGCGACAACGTACTCAATGCCGGTATCGGGAACGGCCCCGCCATCATCATCCCCACAGACCCCAACGTGGCGGTCAACGTGACGGCAGGCGATTACAATGAGTACGCCAAAGCCGCTGCGGTAGGCGGCAGAATCAGCTACGGCGCACCCGTTATGACCTGCAAGACCGTTACGGCAAGCGGCACGTCTCTCAGCGTAGATGTGAGCGACGGGACCCCTGTCGCCGGACCCGGCATGAGCAGTGTCGTCTGCTATGTGCAGGAGGTGGGCGCGGCTTCTCCCGTGAGCATCGGCGGCGTGGCTTACGCCCTCGACCCGACAAGCGGCGCTATCAGCGGATTCTCCGCTGTGAGCGGCAAGTCTTATGTGGTGAACTACTACGTCTCTCAGGCCAATGCCAGCATGACCACCATTGGCACGGATATCAAGGGCGAGGTTGTCCGCTTTGTCTTTGCCCGTCCGATCTACACGAACTACAACCCCACCACGAACAGCGGCGACCTGTACGGTTGGCTGTATGAGATCGTGCCGAGATTGCAGCTTACGGCGGACGGGGCCAGCAACAGCGGCGGTCAGACGGCGTTTACCACGACCGGCATTGTCGGCAGAGCGATTGCATACGACGCGGAAACCATTACCGCAGACTGCAACGACTGTGCGCTTACCGGGACTCCGCTCATGTACCGCGTTATCGTCCCCTGCGACGAGGCCAGCGGCATTGAGGGCATCGTAGTCCTCGGCGGCTCTGTGAGCGTAGCCGTGGGCGGCACTGTGCAGCTTAACCCCGCCGTTGTCGTGAACGGCACTCTGTCCTACAGCGTACCGGCCAGCGACTTTGCATATTCTTCCGCTGCGGAGGCAACTGCCACCGTGGGCGGGAATACGGGCCTCGTGACCGGCGTGGCGACGGGCAGCACGGAGGTCACAATCACCTACACCGTGGGAGACGAGACCTACACCGAGGCGATCAACGTCGAAGTGACGGCCTGATAAGACAGGCAGAAAGCAAAAAAGCCCCCGCTTGCAATCACGCAGGCGGGGGCAAACACGAACCCGGAAGCGGCGCTTGCGGGCTGGTGTTTGAAAGTGCGTGAAACAAGCGGGGACGGGGGTGAGCGCATGGCAACGGAACTCGGAACAATCGAACTTTCGGTTCAACCAAAATGGACGGAAGCGTTCGATGCGGATATAAAATCGTTCAAGGAGAATTTAAAGGACGCTATGGAAAAAGCCCTTGAATCAGTTAATTCCGAAATGCAGGACACGTTGGCAAGGCACATCGAATCCGATGTTTATGCGGAATACAAACAAAAAACATATAAGCGCAGAAGCGAAGATCCTACATTGGGAACTCCGCTTTCTGACATGAAAGGAAATGTGCAATCCCCCGTTACTCAGATGCAAATGCATGAAATGGGAGTGGCCGGGCAGACGCGATTTCAATATCTGCCAACGGGCGAACACAGTTATAAGCCCTGGCACAGTGCAGACGGGAACCAACTAATTGGACGAATCGAAAATCTTGATCCTCCCTATCGGTGGGGGAATGTTCCGAAACGTCAATTTTGGCAAAACTTTATCGCAGAATTGACAGAACAAGGGGCTGCGGCTGAAATGTTTGAGCGGGCCATGCAGATTTATGGAGCAGCGTTGGAATTGGAGCCGGACGGACAGATAGAACGCGAAGCAGGTGACGGAGAGTACCTTTAAGGGGTGAGTTGAGGAAATGGCAAGAATCACATTAACGGTAGTGGCGGACACCCAAAAAGCCAGCACGGACCTAAAGAGATTTAAAGAAAATATAGACAAAGAACTCTCAAAGACCATTGAAGTCAAAGTCGCCGCGTCAGGGCTGGACGCCATTACCAAAGACGTGATCGAATACGCAAAATGGTCTGCGAAAGCTGCGGAAGCCGTGGCGAAGCTGACCAAAGCGGAAGCCCAAAAAATAAACGCACAAACAAAGGCTGCGGAGGCCGCAGCGAAGCTGGGAACCAACCAAAAGCAGCAGGTCGAGATCACAAAGGCCGCAACACAGGCGGCTCAAAAGCTGACCAACGCCAACGAAGAACTTGCTCAAAAGTTTGTAGAAGTAGCGCGAAACGACAACTATCTGGAAAAACGGTTGGCGGCGCTCTACAAAGAGCTTTTAGACGGCAATAGCGCTATGCGAGAATCAACACAAGCGCTTGTTGCATATTCTGGAGCCACGGGCCTTGTAATCCAGAACGCAAGCAACACAGAGCGGGTAATCCGCAATCTGGCACAAGCGTATCTTGAACTTGCCGCCGCAGCACGAGGCGCAGGGGGTTATACAATGCCGTCCGGCGGTGGCAATCTCCTCGGAAGCGGCAGCGACCCAATCTCAGAAAGAGGAACTCCATACGGAAATATCAACTGGCAACGGTTTCTTCCCTATGAAACGCAGAGTGTACGAACCGCAACAGACTTTTCTCACGCCGTTGACGTTGAATTTCGACCCGTAACAGAAGCGGCAGAGGCGGCAGGGCAAGCCGCAAGCCGAGCGTCTTCTTCTTTCAATACGTTCAGAGACAGCGTCGGTGCCGCGTGGACAAGGCTGCGAGAAGGAACGCCCATTGCGGACGCGCTGGGAGATTCAATTGGCAACATCATCGTGAAGATCACCACCTGGCAGGTCGTGAACGGCATCGTGGCGGGCATAAAGCGCGGTTTTACCGATGCGTTGGACACGATGAAAGCCGTGGACTCCGAGCTGGTGACGGTGCGCAAAGTTACGGGCTTTACCGCCGATGAAATGAAGCGGGTGGAGGAGCAGGCGTATAAGACCGCCAGCGCTTACGGCGTGGCGGCGGATGCCTATCTGGAAAGCGTTGCCGCCTTTGCCCGCGCAGGTTATAAGGAGCAGAGCGATGACCTGGCGGAGCTTTCCACCAAAACGCAAATCGTGGGCGATACCACGGCGGAAGTCGCCAACCAATTTCTGCTTTCCGTAGATGCTGCATACAAGTACAAGGGCAGCATTGAGGAACTAAGCAAGGTTTTGGACGGAGCCAACGAGCTTGACAACAAATACGCCACCAGCATAGAGAAGATTGCAGAGGGCATGGGTATCGTGGCTCCCGTTGCGGCGCAAATGAACGTCTCTATTGACGAGCTGGCGGCGGCTATCGGAACGATTACTGCGGTGACACAGCGCTCTGGCAGTGAGGCGGCTCGCGCTCTTCGCGCCCTGTTTCTGAACATTGCGGGAGATACCAAGACCGAAATCGACGAGGGCGTTACATGGACAACGGGCGAGATCGCCGGACTGCGCGACGTTATCAAACTCTACGCCAAGGACGCCTACGATGCGGCACAGGCGACGGGCAGCATCATCGACCCGATGAAGGCGATGGAGGGGCTTGCCAAGTCCATGCAGGACGGTCTTCTTACCGAGCAAAAGCTCATCGAAATGGTGAGCGACATCGGCGGGAAGCTCCGTACCAGCCAGCTCCTTGCGATTATCCAAAATTGGGATATGTACCAATCCATGCTTACGGATTACGCAGGGGCCATCGGAAGCGCGGATCGTGAGGTGGAAAACGCCCTCGACAGTTGGGAACGCAAAACGGCGCAGCTTGACAATGCGTTTACCGAGTTTATCAGCCATATTGTCAGCAGCGACGGAATCAAAGCGGCCATCGACATATTAACTGGCCTTGTAAAAGTATTGGACAGCGGCGTGGGGCAGGTTGCGGCGTTGTCTGCGGCGTTCCTGGGACTTGGAAAAATTGTGGGCGCGATTTCCATGTCAAGGACCGTGCAGGAAATACGCAACTTAAACGCGGGAATGGCAATCGTACCTCAAACCGCCCTTGGGGCGGCTCATGCCGTAGAGGGTCTTGGAAACAAGCTTGGGGCATTTGCTTCCGCCGCAATGAAAAACCCGGCGGTTGTGACGACGTTAATATCGGCAGTTTTATACGGCCTCAGAGAGTTGGATGACGCTCTGACGACAACAACACAGGAATATACAGAAGCTGTCAGGGAACACATAGACAGCTACAGAGAAGCCACACAAGAGCTGACCACTCTGAACGAAAAGGTTGAAGAAAATAATAAACTGATTGCCGAAAGCAACGAATTAGGCAAAGACGACGTTTACAGAGAACGCCTTACAGAAGAAAACGCACGGTTAGAAGATCAAATACAGCTTCTTAAAGAAAGACAATCTGTTGAGCTGTCAAATGCCTCGCAAGCCGCCGTTGGATTGGCAAACGGACAATACGGGCTTTTTGACGACGATGAAACCGTTTCGTTTGTGGCAAAGCTGTTGGGTGTTCCAAACGTGACTATGGGCTTGGAAGAACGCTTTGCGTTTTTGCAGGAGTGGTCACAATCTGGCCTGCCGCTTGCCAAAGAAGCGGGGGAATCCCTGAAAACTCTGACTGACCGTTTACTTGATACACGGGACGGTTTGATTCAAATTCGGGATGCGATGGGTACATTAACCCCGGAAGAGGAATCTGCGCTTGCAGTCCTCAATAATCTTATTGGCGCGTATATCAAGCAAATAGATGTGGGTCATCAGTGGGTCCATCAAATTGACCTTGAAACAGATGCCACAGAAGAAGAAATAACCGTTCTTGAGGCGGCACAGGCGGCGTTTAAGGCGCTGACAGACGAGATCGACGGCGTACAAAGCGCCCTGAAGATACTCTCCGACGCGCAGGATGAATACAACGAATACGGCAGCCTGTCAGTTGATACGGTCCAAAAACTTCTGACGTTGGACGGGGAATATCTGGCGGCGCTCATTGACGAAAACGGGCAAATCAACCTAAACGCCGACGCGATCAGCAACCTTGTCGAAGGAAAAAACGTGCTGTTGGAGCGCCTTGCGGCGGAAGCGGTTGCGGCTTATGCGGCGCAGGAAGCCGACCGGCTTTTGGCAGAGCAAGAGCAAGACGCGGGGAATGCGGCAGATACGGCGTCCGGGCAGCTTGACAATTCGGCAGAAGCCGCCGAAAGGCTGGCGCAGTCCTATCTCACCGCTGCCGGAAGCGTGAGCGTCCTGCGCACAGAGTTGGAATCCTTTGCCACGGGCAAGGGACTGAAAAAGAATTACATCAAGGAGTTTACGCAGAACGTAACCGCGTTCAGTCAGGCGGCAACGGCGGCTATCAGCGGGGTCGATCTGGGCCTCGGCGGGTGGAGCGGTCGTTCCGGCGGCACGGGCGGCTCCGGCGGGGGCGGAAGAAGCGGCGGTTCTGGCGGCGGGTCCGGCTCCACCAAGGACGAATACCTTGAAGCCCTCAAAGACAACGTGGCTTTGGAGAAACAGCGGCTATCGTTTCTGGAAGCGTCCGGGGCCAACGTTGAAGAGCAGATAGCGAAGCAGAGGGAAATCCAAGAGGCCCTACACGCACAGGCGGAATATCTGCGCTCTATCGGCGGGGACGAAAAGGATATCATTGCCCTTTCCACGGAATGGTGGAACATCCAAGACAAAATCACGAAGGCAATGGAGGCCGAGCAAAAGGCTGCGGAAGAGGCGAAAAAGGCCGAACTGCAAAACAAGCAAAACGACGTCGCCAGACTGAAACAAGAGCTTTCCTTTATGGAGGCGAGCGGCAGCGGGGACCTTGACGCGCAGATCGCCAAGTACCGCGAGATACAAGAGGCCCTTCACGAAGAGGCCGAGGTGCTGCGGACGATTGAGGGGGAAAGCACCAACGTAATCGCCCTTTCCACGGAATGGTGGACCATCCAAAACAAAATCGACGAGCTTCTTGAAAAGGCCGCAGAGGACGAGCTGAACGCCATTTTAAAAGGACTCTCCGATACCGTGGCCCTGCGGAAACAGGAGCTTGCCTACATCGAAGCCAGCGGCGGAAGCATCGACGCGCAGATCGCCAAATACAAGGAAATCCAGGCGGCGCTCATGCTGCAAGTGGAGCAGCTTAAACTCAACAAGGCGTATCTGGACGGTGAGGTTGACGCACTCCGCGAGGTTTTGGCAATCGAAACGGAAATCCAATCCATTTCCGGGAAGATAGCCGAACTCAACGCGCAGATGGTCTCCAATATGCAGGCTGCGGCAAGCAGCGTACAAGACGTTCTTCAAGCCCAAATCGAAGAAGAAATGGCGAAACTGCAAGAAGCGGAAAACTCTGCCATTGCAGCCATTGACAAGGAAATCGAAGGACTGAAAAAGGCCCACAGCGCACGGCAAGACAGCGTGGAGGCAGAGGAAAAGCTGCTGGCCGTGGAAAAAGCCCGTATCGCATTGGAGAACGCTCAACGAGAGCGGAACGTGCGGATATACAACGCTTCCACGGGTCAATGGGAGTGGGTAGCCAACGCGCAGACCGTAGCCAACGCGCAGGACAGCTATAACAACGCTCAGAAAGCCCTTGACGATTTTACCGAAGCACAAGCCCTGCAAGCTCAGATCGACGCTCTGGAAGCGAGCAAAGAGGGCGTGAGAGACCGATTCGCCAAAAGGGCAGAAGCGGCAAAGCTGCAAGTGGTACTCGACTATTTAGCGAATACTTTGGACAGCGACGCCGCTGCCGACTCTGTCGCAAAGATGTATTTGGTCGAGGCCATGAAAGAGAACAGCGAAGCATGGCACAGCGCGGACGAAGAGGGCAAGGTGTGGTTGGAGGCGGAGAACGCCAAGATTGGCAAGATGCTCGGCTGGACGAAAAACAGCGCGGGCGTATGGCTCGACCAACAGGGACGCAACGCATACGACACATACAGCGGCTATATCCCGGATTGGCTTTTTAATCTCAGCACCGTACAATCGCCCGCTACGCTTGCCATGCGGGAAATGATGTATGACAACAGTTCGGCTATGGTTAATGCCCCGGCAGATGCGGCGGCGCGGCTACAGGCGCAGAACGCGAGGTTGGGCGCGGGACTGTGGCGTGAGCAGGGCGCGGATGGCCTGTGGTATGAGCATAACGGGAGCCTTGCCTACGAACCGGGCGGCTATCGGACTTACGCAGACATTTTCCGCTCCCCAACTCTAAGCGGCGGGTACAGCTCCAGCTACGCCAACCTACTCAGCCGATTGGGGATCGTTACAGCCAATCAGGGCGGCTACAGAAGTATCGGCGGAACGGTTGGCGGCGGAAGCATCGGCACACAAAACAACGGCGACGTTTACCAGTTCGGCAACATCACCATGACGGAGGGCAAAGCCAAAACGACCACCGTTTATGAGCTTGCGCAAATGGCTGGGACGCTGGCCCTGTACGGGAACTAATCGCCGGAGAAAGGGGAGAACAATATGGCAATCTTCATGCCCTCGCAGATCACGCCGGACGTTCGGAGCGGGCTGGGCCTCGGCACAATAGACGCGGACGCAGCCCTGACCGTATCGTGGCGCATCAGCGGGCAAAGCGCCCTTGTGAAATTCCAAATTGCCATCTACGACAACGACGCAGCCAGCACGGAGCGGCTTGTGACCGGCGAGCTTACGGACGGCTGCCCCGCATACGGGACGGACAGCATGGGAAAGCCGCAGTTATTCAGCTACACCATCCCAGCGGCAAGCCTCGCGTCAGCAGGAATCGTAAACGGGAACGAGTACAAGCTGATTATCACGCAATGGTGGAGTGCGGAGGATTCCGTAACGCAAAGCTCCGCAAGCGTCTTTGTGACGCGGGCCGCGCCCACCGTGAGCGTTTCCCCCATCGGCACAAGCAGCGTCATCGAAACCCGATACTACACCTTTACGGGCAACTACAGTCAAGCACAAGGGGATGTGCTCAACTGGTTCCGATGGCGCGTGGCCGTGGGCGCGGACGGAGCGGGCGGCATATTGTACGACAGCGGCAATATCAGCGGCACAATGGATTTAATCTGCCAGTATGACGGCTTTCTGTCCGGGACGGATTACGCCGTGCGCCTGACCCTGCAAACGGAAAACGGCGTGGAAGCAGATACGGGCTGGGTAAACTTCGGAGTCAGATACGATCAGATCACATTGGCCGGATCAATTTCCGCAAGCTGCGCGGGTGGTACGGACGCCGTTTTGGTGGATTGGTCCGGCATCGGCGTGATCGAGGGCGAAGCCGTGGGGGAATACAGCATAAGCGATGACAATATCCTTACGCTTCAACTGGCGCAGCCGATAAACAACAGCATCACATGGTCCAAGGCGGGGACAAATCCCATGAGCTTTTCCCCGCCGTGGTCCCTGATATGGAAGGGAAGGCTGGGCTTTGTGAGCTGCCCCCGCGTTTTCTCCGTGCAGATGGGGACGCGCAGCGTAACACTGACCTTTAACGCGCCGCATCACGTTATGACACTCAACATAGAGTATGCCAGCAGCGGTGAGAAAATCCCGATGGTTACGCAAATGGGGATTATCAACGCCCCGAAAACAACGATTGTCCTGACCCCGACAAAGCTGTATATCCGCGTGGAATACCTGACCGGGGGGCTTTATCCCGGCGCGGGCCTTTACCCGCACAGCGGTCTTTACCCGAAGAAAAGCACCGTCCCCACCGTGGACATTTACGAGCTTGATCTTGATGAGGACTTTGTGCAGGACCCCATAACCGCCGTGCGCATCGAAGGGTATCAGGAATGTGAGTTTATCGAGGTCATAGACGGCGTAGTTTCCGCGCAGACGATTGAGGACGCTATTACCAACGGCGATTACACGCCGCCCGTTGATTGGGAAGAGGATTATATGCTTGCCAACTGGCAGAACAACAGCATCGACGCGGGGCAATTCACGCTTTCGGACAAGGTTACGGGCTGGGCCTTGTATCGCAGCCGTGGAGAGGAAAGCGCCCTGGTTCGCATCTGCGAGTTGGGAAAAAGCGGCGGAAAAGCCTACGATTACGGCGCTCTGAGCCAACAGGGACCGTACACCTACCACCTTTTCCCCGTGGGCGAGACCACCTATATCAGCACAGAAATACTGAGCAACGTCGCCTGTCCCGTGTGGTGGAACTGGTCGCTTATGGAATGTGCGGAGGGCGAGAACCCGAACATCTTTACGGTATTGAAAGCCTATCGCTTCCGCCTGAACGTGCAGAACGCGGCCATATCGAACAACAACACCCCGGCGCTGTTGGAAAACTTTACCCCCTATCCAAAGATTCAGCTTTCCCCGCAGAACTATAAAAGCGGATCTCTGTCGGCCCTGATTGGGATTGTAGACTGGACGAACGGACAGCCGGAATACGTTGACACGGTAGCCCTTGCCAACGCGATCATGGCCCTTTCCGTGACGCAGAACGCTCTGTTTCTGAAATCCCGGAAGGGGGAACTGCTGCGGGTGCGCGTATCGGCTCCCATCCAAATGCAGACGGAGGACGCCACGGTAGAGCAGATGCAGACCATGACTCTGCCGTGGGCTGAGGTCGGGCCAGCCGAAGGCACAAGCCTTTATTCCGCGGAATGGGTAGCGGCGCAGGAGGATGAGGCGACATGACAGAGCAGGAAAGATACCTGAACTATCTCACGATGCTGCGAAAGCCATTCCGAAAGCTCTGCCGTCTGAGGTTTTTGCAGCCGGACGGTTCCACGGCGTTTGTCTTGGACAACCGCGCCGATACCGGGAGCGCCTTTATCTCCAACGGCACAATCACCCACAACTGGCAAAATGGGCGCAGGACCAGCGCCACGGTCACGCTGTCCAACGTGAGCGGCGATTTTGACTTTGCCTTCAACAAGATATGGTTCGGGCAGGAAATCGCCTTAGACGAGGGCTTAGTGCTGTCAGACGGGACGGACTTTTATATCCAGCAGGGCGTATTCCTGATCGAGACCCCGGTGGAAACGCTTATGCCGTCCAACAGGACTGTGGAATATAACCTTGTGGACAAGGTTGCGGCCCTGGACGGCACTTTGGGCGGGAACCTTGAAGGAACCTATCAGGTGGACGTGGGGACGAATATTTATGACCCTATCGTAGCGCTTTTGGCAGAAGACAAGGGCAACGGCTATCCCATAGACCGCATCAAGCCCGTATTCACGGAGTATTTCAACGACAAGACCGAAGAACTGCCGGACGGTACTGCCGTGAGCATGGTGGATGCGCCCTATACTCTGACGGTGGAGGGTGGACGGACGAAATGGGATGTAATCGCGGGACTGGCGGCTATGGTAAACGCATGGGTCGGCTACGACGAGACCGGGGCTTTACGGCTGGAACCCTCGCAGGACGATATTCTGGACACGACAAAGCCCGTCTTGTGGGACTTCTCAATGGACGAGGCGGAGCTGTGCGGCATGAGCTACAGCGTGAAAAACACGGATGTTTTCAATGATTATATCTGCGTGGGGGATATGCTTTCAGATAACAGGCAGCCGAAAGGGAGAGCGGAGATATACGACCCGGCAAGCCCCGTCGCCATCGGCGTGATCGGACGAAAGACCACGCGGGTACAAAAGGCCGGATTTGCCACAGATACGCAATGCCGCGATTACGCGGAGTGGATGGTAAAGAGAGCAAGCGTATTGCAAAGGGCCGTGACTGTTTCCTGTTCGCAGATGTTCCACATTCGCGGCAACAGCCTTATCACGATAGAGCGGACCGATAAGCCCGGTTCTCCCGTAGAGCGGCATCTGATACAGGGCTTTTCGCGCCCCATTGCGAGTACCGGGGCCATGACGATCAATGCGACAAGCGTACACGATTTCTACACGGCAACGATAAGCTGAGAGAAATCCCAGAACTGGAAAGGAGCAAAAGACAATGGCAAAGAAGAACAAGGCAAAGAAGCAGCTATTTTACGAGCTGACTACCGGGGAGCGTTTCGTCGTTGTTGGCGAAAACGGGAAGTACATCCTCTGCGCGGATGGCGTGAAATTCCGCAAGGCCGCAGAGCGCGGGAAGATCGTGGAAGAGCAGATTAAAGAAGAGCCGAAGGGAGCGGACGCTCCTGCGGATGAAAACGGGGAGGGTTAAAATCATGTCAAAATACCAGACCCCCGCATGGTCCGACAACACGGCCCCGGACATTGACGCGGCGGCTTTGACGGCCATCGGGCAGGGGATAGAGCTGGCGCAGCATCCTTATGCCGAGTGCAGCACGGCGGCATCTACGGCGGCAAAAACCGCGAGCATTGACGTTTCCGGGACGTTGGCCCTGTTCGCGGGCCTTTGCGTGAGAATCAAATTCACCAACGGCAACACGGCGGCGAATCCGACGCTGAACGTGAACGGCACAGGGGCCAAGGCCGTTCTCGGCACAGACGGAAACACCGCAAGCTGGGTGGCCGGGTCGCTGTTGGAACTGGTGTACGACGGCACGAGCTGGATCGCTTCGGCGGCGGTGGGAACGCCGCAAATCGCAACGGGAGTCTATACGGGAACCGGGACGGCAGGCGCAGCCAACCCGACCTCGCTGACGTTTCCCTTCGTACCCGTTTTTCTGATCGTTGCGCCGGAGTACAACGGATTTTTCGGAATGACCCGCATGACCCTTGGCGACCCAACGATTGTGTGGGTAGAATCACAAGACAGCGTGGCAATCGTTAGCCCCACTGGTTCATGGCGCGATACATTGAATATATCCCGCAGCGGCAAAACGGTTTCGTGGGCCAATAGGGGTTCCCCGGACCCCGCCACCCAACTCAATGTCAGCGGATCGACATATCACTATTTCGCGCTTGGGTGGTGATTCTGCGTGGACGAAAACTTTGAGCGCTTTGCCGACAAGTTGGGCGAATATTTCATGCGCCGTTTCGTCATTCCGTGGATGCAGGAACACGGCGTTGTTCAGAGCTACCGGGCCGAAGTAGTGAGCGTAGACGGCGACGCGGGTACTATGAACATCCAAAAGCCATTCGACAACGAAGTGACGCTGCCCTACGGCAACGGGGCGGCGGCGCTGGAAGCCGGGTCACAGTGCCTTGTGTTCGTGCTGGGCGACGGCAGCAACGGCATCGTGGTAAGCGACGGAACGGGTAAAGCACTGTAAGGCGCGGGAAAAGCAAATAAAGGCCCCCAACCGCTGCGGACCGTGCAGCGGTTGGGGGCCTTGTGCCGTGAAGCGGAAATCAGCGGAAGATCACGGTGAGAACGTAAAAAGCGGCGAGGCAGTAAAACACCAGGAGGGTCACGAGAACGCCCGCGGCGGTGCTGGTGTGTCTTTCAATCTTGCGCAGGAGCTTGACGATCTCCGCATCGTCGTTCGGGACGGGAATCAGCGGAGGGGGCGCGGCGTTGAAGGGCTGCCAGGCGGGGATCTGCTGGGTGTTCTGCGGATAAACCTGCGTGTGGCAGTACGGGCACTCGGAAGAGCCCGTACCGGGTTCAAACATTTGGCCGCAATTGGGGCATTGCATGGTGTGCTTCCTTCCTTCTTTTTTTATTCGTCCTTGTCGATTGCTTTGTATTTCTTTTTCCCCTTTGGGAGCCCGTAAACGGCGCTGTGGTAGCTTTCCGCCTCCACAGTGATTTCTTCCGTGCGTCCGTCCTTAAACGTCACGAGGAAGCGATAGGGCCGCGTGACGACGGCTTTAACGAGTTTTGGCAAGGTCGTCCTCCTTTCGGGTGGGTTCAGGGTGAGTTTCGAGATCGGAGAAAAGCGGAGCGTCTGCGGCGCGGCGGGCGGCCAAAGGCCGCCCCTACGGGTGCGGGGGACGGCGTTTGACGACGTTCGTGACCAGTTTCTTCGCGGGAAGTCTGACGAGGACGCGCCCGTATTCGCCGCAGCCTTCGCAGAGGTCCAAGTCTCGGCTGTACTTCGCGTGGGTGAGCTGTTCCCGCGGGATGCCGAGGTATTTTCCCGCGCAGGTTTTGCAGTATTCGGCCATGCTTTTCACTCCGTTTCAGAATCAAAAGTGCTTTTGGTAAAACACATCCCATATCCGCGACTCCAATTCAAGCCTTGCCATTTTCCACATATCCATAGTGAGGGGTTCCCCGTTTTCGATGCGCTTTAAGAAAGATTCAGCCAACAGATACGTTTCTGTGTCCACGACGGTCAAAACGGACTTTGACGTTCCGCGAGCCATCTGGAAAATGTTGCGGCGATTGTTTTCCCTGCGAAGGCGCAGAAGATGACGGCGAAGCTCTTTGGACTCAGGAGATACTTTGTTCATATTAGTTAAGGCTCCTCAGATACGCCGCCGCCTCGGTGATTTTCCCGGCGGCTGTTCGGACTTCTTCTTCCGTGTTCTCATGCGAGAGGGAAATGCGAACGGCCTCCCGCGCCCGCCTCTCGTCGTGGTACATGGCCATGATAACGTGGCTCGGCTCGTTCAGGCCGTTGGAGCAGGCGGCCCCGGCGGAGATCATCACGCCCTCCTTTGAGAGAATCAGCGCCAGAGCGTGAGCGTCCACACCCTCAAAGCTGATATTCAGGATGTGGGGGAGATGCGGCCCGTAAAGCGGCGTGTTGATGATCGCACCGTTCTTCTCGTCCAGTCCGTTTGCAGCAAGCAGACGGCAAGTGTAAAACAGCAGTTCGTCCATACGCTTTGCGTTCTCCTCCATGTGTTCCGTCTGCCATTCGAGGGCCGCCGCCATAGCGCAGATAGCGGGTACGTTCTCCGTTCCGCTGCGCATACCCCGTTCCTGGCCCCCGCCACGAATAAGGGGGGAGAGGATTGACGGGTCTTTTGCATAGAGAACACCAGCACCAAGGACGCCACCAAATTTATGGCCCGAAAACGCCACGAGGTCAACGCCATCTACATCAACAGGGATATGCCCCGCGGCGGCGGTTGCGTCCGTGAAAACGAGGTTGTATTTGCTGTGCAGATGTTTAACGTCAAAAATGGTTCCGACCTCGTTTTGACCGAGCATCTGGGCGCATCCGCTTTCAAAGCACTCGCGCATTGGCTTTCCGGCTTTTTCGTACCGATATGCTGATACTGCGTGATGCTCTGTTTCCCCGATATCAATCACAGCGCAATTATCGAAAAGCGTCTGCATAGCCCACTGGCAGGATTCTGTTGCGCCGCTTGTAAAGAAGATGCTTTCGGGCGGCGCAGAAATGCACCGTGCTATTCGCTCTCGCGCCCTTTCGAGATTGTCTCGTGCAAGCTGTCCCGCCTGATGCTCACTTGAGGGGTTATACGGGAGTTCCTGTATAACCCTTTCATATTCCGCAATCGCGCACGGCAACGGCTTTGTTGTTGCTGCGTTATCAAAATAAATCATCTTCTGCCATCAACCCCCATTTCCAGAGCTTCAACGCAAGTCATTCCACGTTTGTAAACGCGGCTTTTGAGCGTCCCGTAGTTTATTCCCAAGATTCTGCTCCATTCAGTCAACGAATGAGTTTCGCCACGCCATGTTACATTTCGATTTCTCCCCGTATTGTTGCATTGTGTTTTCATGTCTGTCCACCTGCAATTATCAGGAGAGTATCCCTTGTCATTGTCAATCCTATCTATGGTGAGTTCGTCAGAATATCCGTTTTTCAAAGCCCACTCTTTGAACGAGTCAAAGCTATTGTTCCATTCATCGCAAACGGTAATTCCGCGCCCACCATATCGGTAAAAAACAGGGGAGTTTTTGTTGCGGCAACGGTCTTTCATGTTGTTCCAAATGTTATGAAGTCGCGTTCCTTTGTTGTGTGGCTTCATAGCTTGCGTATAGCAACCACAGTTTTTGGGAAGCTGCGTCGGCGCATTAAGAAGATTTGAGCTTGTGCGAGTTACTTCTTTACCACAATCGCACACGCACTTCCAAACCGTTCCGCTTCCAGATGTCTTTCCACATGGTTCGATAACTGTGAGCATACCAAACCGTTGTCCAGATAGGTCTTTCCGAATTTGCAATGGTTCACCGCTCGGCAAACGATAATATACAGCCATATCACGACTCCTTTGAAAACACTTGAAATCTCCAAAGGGATGTGGCATAATAATATTTACCAATCCGCTTTGGGTTGGTGCTTACGGAAACAGGCCGGTACTTTCTCAGGGTGACGGCCTGTTTCTCTTTTTCTTCAAAAGCAGCTTTATTCCCTGCCGTACTGCTTCGCCCTTTGCCAATTCGTTCTCTCGGCAAAACACGTCAAGTTTTTTGGCCGTTTCTGCGTCGATGCAAACAGAAAAGCGAATGTTTTTAGGGTTATCTGCTTTTGGTCGTCCCGTGCGAGGACTCATTGAATCACCACACTTTCAAACACACTTAAATTATACTAAAAGTGTGATAAAAAGTCACGTGTTATTTTCTGTCACTTGCGCTTGTCACCGTCCTTCGGCTTGCGGATCGGCGTGACCTTCCGCGTCAGCTCCTTGAACTCCTCCAAGCCCTTCTGATAGGCCGGGTCTTTTTTCAGCTCCTCCATGAAGGCATCCATTTCGGGGCTGTTCAGATCGGCATCAAGGGCGGCGTTTTCTTCCCGCACAAACGCCGGGGACAGGGCAAAAACGGCATCGTCCAGGTCGAAAAGTATGTCCTCCAACTGCGTTTCGCTGAGACCGAGGGATTCAGGATCGCAGCGCTCCAAAATCTCATAGATGCTGCGGAGTTTCTGCGCCAGCTCGCGGCGCTCGGCTTCGGTGTGTTCTCTTTTCATGGGGTCTCTCCTCCTTATCTGCAATGAGTTTTACTTTTCACCCCGAAAAACTACAACTCGATCTGCTGGGCGTTCGTTTTCGGGGTGTTCCGCAAATGAGTTATGCGAATAGCTTTATAACGGTCTGTTTCCTACTTTTTCTGATGCCTCTGTTTTTCCAGTGTGTTCGTTCAAATCTTCCGCGTCTCCCGCAAGCGCCGCCGGATGCGCTGCCGTTCCTTATGTCCTGCGGAACCGCCCAAGTCGCAAAGCTCGTGCGATATACGCGCCGCCTCTTTTCGCGCTCGGATTTTGAGGCTGCTTTCTTCCCTGCGCGTATAATATCCCCGCAGATACTCCTCGACCTTGCTTTCAGGCACACTTCCGCTTTGCACGACCCGCGCCCTGTATATTGTCGTCTCAGCAACGCAGAGAAGGGAGCCGTCCGTGTGCTTGTAGATGACGCGGCATCTTCTGGCGCCGCAGTCGCTTTGAGAACGCTGAATAATGCGCACGATCCCAGGCGCTGCGCTCCGTGGGATGAGGTAATATATGTCTGTCCATCGGTTCGCAGAGGTTATAATATCGCAGTTTTCTTTTGCCGCGTCACGCTCCGCACTTGCAAGAGATTTATACCACTGTTTCATTTTTTTGATCTCCCTTCATGCTTGTTGTGTTCCGCATTTTGCCTTCTTATGCGAATAGTTTGATGACGGTCTGTTCGGAGTTCCTGCGGCGGAGCTGTTCGGCGGCTTCGTCGCGGGCCGCGAGGACGGCGCGGGTCTGTTCCCTCCTGCGACGCTGAAGCAGTCTACCACTGTAGCGTTCTGAAATTTTAGGATCGGAATGTCCGAGGGAACTTTGCAGCTCGGCGAGGTTGCCCGTGCTGTTCAGCATGAGGCGAGCGTAGGTGTGGCGGAGGTCATGGCTGCGGCAGTCGTGCCGCCCGGTCTGATTGAATACATGGCGTTCGATCAGGGCGGAGAGCCATGCGCCGGTGCCTCTGTGCCATTTCTCCGCACCATCGGTGGTCTGCGGTTTGCCGAAGCTGTGTTCCGCCGTCGTGCCGAAGAGGGGGGCGGAGTCGGGGATGTTCCGCGGTCTGTCCCCGTGCAGGAGATAGTTTTCCAGGGCGGCGGCGCAAAGACCGCCGGAGTCCATGTCCACGATTCTGTCCTTGCGGCCCTTGCCGTTATGCACCCAGACCTCGCCGTTTGCCAGGTCGATGCTGTCAAGGCTGAGATCGAGTACTTCTTTGTTCCGCAGGCCCGTGGTGAGGATAAGGGCGACGATGGCGTAATTTCGGGCAAAGCCTGAGTCCGCGGTCTTGTACTTTCTTTCGTACTTCCACAGTTCGGTGATTTCTTCGTCCGTGAGAGCTTCTGGGATGTTCTCTGTGGGCGTTTTGGGATAGAAGTCGGGAGATACGGGGGACAGCTCATAACGCAGTTCTGCGGGGACGTAGGGCTTCGTGGCGAATGTAAAAAACTGATTCGCCGTTACAAGGCGCTGTTTGACGGTGCTGGCCTTGTTGCCGGAGTCCATCATAGCGTCTATCCACGCCTGAATATCGTCGAAGCTGACGTATTCCTGATCGCCTTTGATTATACCCTGTTCAGCGCGGAATTGCAAGAAATCCCGCAGGATGCCCGTGACAGACTCATAAGAGCGGATTGTTGTGTCGGTGAGGTTATTTCGGCGACTCTGGCGCAGCCAGCGGTCGCGCAGAGCGTCGTAGCGTTCGATAGCGTTCATGTGTGTGCCTCCTTTCGTGTTGTGGGGCTTGTTTCCCCCTTTTCTTCCCACTTGCATCCCCTTGCTTTTCCCCTTTCGGTTGGCGCTCCTTTTTTGTTTCTTTTTTCTTCTACTGGTTATAGATGCTTTTTACAAGCCACGGTTACATCTACGTTCCCTGCTACTGTTAGATGCAACCGATCATCGAAAACTATCGGTCGTTATCGGCCGTTATCGGCCGTTATCGGTCGATGCTGCCCGAGTCGCTTTCACCTCTTCCAAGGCCAACCATTCCTCGAATCCAATCGGTTCACCGCCGCGCTTCTGCACTTCGCGTGAATAGACGGCGTAGCGGCGCTGCATAACCGTCAACTGATATTTTTCCCCGTCGCGGTCAATCTTGGATCGGATGGACTTGACAGCAAACCTTACAGTATGTTCAAGCTCCGCGGAAGGTTCTTCCCCAAACTCGGCGTAATCCACCACGGCCTTCATAAAAACGCCGATCTGTTCGTCAGTCAAAAACTCGGCTATGTTCCTAAAGTCATCAAAATAAACCATCACACCGGGTCTCTTGCTGGTCCCACTCATGTTCTATTCCTCCCCTTGCGGACAAAAATCCCGCCCATGTTCAGCGACATGGGCGGGATAAATATTTATGCCGCCCTCTGTGATGGCAAAGGGCGGCATGGGTCGAAACCCACTTAAAGCACCCGGCAAGGTACAATAAGCCTAATAAAAAAGCCGCAACGCCATCACGTCGCTTCTCATCGACGGGGATTGCCGTCCCCGTTTGATTTGCTTTATTATACCATAAGAAGCGACGAATTGCAAGGGGAATTTTGCCCGAATCAGTAGATTTTGCCCCATTCTGTTCCGTCCAGGTGGCGGAGCTTGCCGTCCTTGCCGTAGACGGCGATAGCCTCCTCCACGGTGCTGCGGTAGCTGAAACGCCCGTCCTTGCGGATGGTGTTCACCCGGACCTGAACGACCAACCACTCATTCGGCGGAAAGCCCTGTACCTGAGCGCGGGCCTCGGCAAGGGAAATCATGTCCACCAGCTCGGCAAGGGTGTCGCGGGGCGATTCAAGGCCGCAGCCATCATTCGGGGATGCGGCGCGGTAATAGGTGCTTGTATAAAGCTCGCTCTTCTCCATGTGTTGCTCCTTTCTATGTGTTCAGTCCTCGCCGCAGGGCTGCTGCGGGGTGTCGTTGAGCCAGACCTTTGCGGTGATGGAATAGCAGTTCGGATGGGTGAAGCGGTATGCTTCCACCCACAGGGGCAGCTCGGAGAGCGGGATGCGCTGGTAGTGCGTGGAGTAGTTTGTCCCAGGCTCGCCGGGGAAGTAGCAGCGGAAGCTGATGCCGTAGGTGTTCGTCGTGTCGATCATGGATTCTGTTCCTCCTTACTTGCTGGTCAGTTCGATGTGCAAGATGTTGTCGATGCAGAAGAGGTAGCCGACCTCACGGTCCTCAAGAGCTTCGTCGAGGTCGCCCGGGCCGAAATCGTCCGTCCTCTCAGTCTCAAACAGGACGACTTCCTCGTCGCCGACCCACTCGGAGACTCGGATCGCCCCCTGCACCTCAATGTCGTTCACCAAATCGTAGAGTGTCATTCTACATTCTCCTTTCTTTTTTCGGGGGCATCTTGATTATACCCAAACATTTTTGGACGGGGGAGCGGGGGTACAAGTCGTACCCCCCTCAGTCCATAGCGTAGTACATACCGGCGTTATAGCCCTTTGCTTTAAGGGCTTCGCTGATGGCTTCGGCGCGGCGGCTGCGGCGGTTCGCCTGGCCGGAGCTGCGCGGGGAAAAGACCCAGCACATGACGCGGCCTCCCCACGTCCACTTAAAGGCGCTGCCTCCGGCCTCCTTTGCGGCCTGCTTGATCTTCTCGGCGTCCCAGCGGGGAAGATCGAGGGTGGGCGCGTCAAAGTTGCAGGTTCCGCCGTCCTCGGTCTGTTCGATGTGTTCCGTTTCGGCGTAGGCGGCCAGCAGATCGTCCCGGAGCTTTGCGTATTTGCCCGTCAGAGGGGCCGGGGCTTTGGGCGTGGTCTCTTCGGCGGGCGGGGCCGTATACTTTGCCAGCATCGCGGCGTGGGCCTCCTGCGCCTGTTCCAGCGTGGCAGAGCGGATGCTTTCGACCTCGCGCCCGCCAGGACGCAGGGCCATAGTCTCATAGGGGTTTTTGCCGTACCCAAGGAAACAAGTGTCAACCGTCAGGGGCTTGCCCTGATAGGCGATCTCGTCGTGCAGGGTGTTGTCGTTAAGCATGGGTCTGTTCCTCCTTTACGCTTTGGCGGCGTCCCGAACGAACGCCAAGGCTTCGTCGCAACTGTCGAAATAGTCGGTATAAATGTCTTTGGTGCGGGTACTTTTGTAGCCCTGCTCCGGCTTTTCCTCCGCCTCTACGGTGCCTGTGATGGCGGCCGTGACGCGGCCACGGTCATCATAGGACGACGTGACACAGTAATAATTTTTCATTCTTTCGCCCTCCTGTATAGTGTTGTGTCCCTGCCAGTCAGCGGGGACGAAGAAATAAAAGCCCCCGCCGATTCTTATTATAATTTTTCTTTTTTGGACGGTGGGGATAAAGAGAGCGCGGAGCCGAAGCCCCGCGCCCTGTGTCTCTATACGCCCCGTGTGCGGCGTTCTGGCAACCGCACCCGTAAATTTTTACGCGATCGTAATCTTCATGGTCTTGCCGTCCTCAAAGAGGAGGGTCACATCCCCGTCCTCCTCGCCGACGTTCAGCATCACGTCCTCCAGACCGTCGATGAGGACGGTATCGTCATCCTCCGCGCCGATGTTGCTGTTATTCGTGAGGAGTTCGCTGATGATGTCCAGCAGTTCCAGCTTGTTCATGTTCTCGCCTCCTTTCAGTTGATGCTCCACACGTCCCACATATCGTGGACAGAGAAAGTGAATCTCAGATCGCCGCCCAGGGTGGATTCGATAAAGATATCCGACAGGCGAAAAAGATTGGACAGGGCGTTCAGAACGCGCCTGTCATCGCATAGCGCGACGGAGGGGAGGGTCAGCATCACGGAGCCGTTCCGCTCTCTGTTGGAAAAGGGAACGCACTCAAAGCTAAAACGGCTGTCCGCTTCTGAAAGCTTGCGGCAGACCTCCCGCATGGCGTTCAGCCGCTCCATTTTTTTTGCGTTCAGGTCGTGACCACGAAAGCTGTCGTTCTCGTCCGCTTTCTCTTGGGTGTAGTCATAGATATCGGCGAAGTCCTCCGGCCTCACGCCGCGGCGGGAATTGAAGTCTATGGTGTCGTCGTGGATCATTCGGCGGCCTCCTGTTCACAGAAAGCCATATATTCCTTTGCTCGGTTAGAGATTGGGGCCTTATAGTGGCCGCGCACGTCAAGGAACTTTTTGAATGGCGTGATAAACTCGATGTAGGTGGGCCGTGCGGTTTCCCATACCGGCTGAATGTCCCCGCGCTCACGGCACTCAATTTCCAGCACCGCAAACGCCTCCACCGTGTTCAGCTTTCGGCTGAACGGCCGCAGGGCCTCATGTAATTCGGTGGCGGAAATGGAGTCACCAATTTTGAAATCTCTGGTAAAGTATTTCATGTGTTCTCCTCCTTCTTTTTTGTGCCGCCATCAGGGCGGCTCGGCTGTGCCTTACGATGCACGCCCCACTGCGGGGCATCACTCATCATCGGTATCCTCCTGCCACAGACTGATATCATAGCTCCATCCGGCATCAACGATGCTACCAATCATCTCGTCGTAGGCATCCCCGTCGGCTGGCATAGGATTGTTGTAGATTGCGTGTTCAACGATCTCGCCGTCGGCCATCCGCTGCATCGTGTGGAGACACTCATCACCCTTCCAATCGCGATCCGGCCAGATTAGGATGGTATCGGTCTCGTCTGTGGAAAAAACGTAATCGGGCCGTGCATCAAAACGCTTAAGGTATGTACTCATATTTCTCATCCTTTCTTTTTTTGCGCCGCCCGCTGGGGCGGCTCGGCTTTGCTGTTCTAAACATTTCTTAGATTGAAAGACATTATAGCGCATCGGGAGCGGCTTTGCAACCGCTCCCGATACCTTACGCCGCAAATGCCGCGATTCGGCAACCGCAATACAAAGTTTTTTACTCGCCTCAATTTCTGCTCAGACCAGCTGGCAGTAGATATCGCCCCAGCCCTCGCGCTTCGCGACGCGCAGGATTCCAGCGTGTTCTTCTGTGACCCACTCCAGCCCCTTGCGCTCGACATACTCGGCAAGCGTGTGACCGATGCAGGACGCGCCCAGATGCACCCAGTACCCCTGTTCCAGCAGACTCCGTACTTCCTGCTTCTTGTCCTCCGTCCATGTGTTCAGCGTGAAAACGGACTTGCAGTCATCGTCGTGCATCTTTCTCACGGAAACCTCGCTCATAATCTGTTCTCCTTTCTTATTCTCTGCCGCCGACAGGAAGCGGTTTGCGCTCCCCCCCCCGCCCGTAGGGTTCGTTCCTTTCGCCCCAGCGCACGGCGCGGACGGGGCGCGGGGTAAAATCGCTGTTCCCCAAAAAAGCGGCGTTTTCCACGGCGTTGTAAGCGTACTGGACGGCATCGGCGATGGTGAGGAGGTCATCCTCGGTAAGCTGGTCGGAAGCCTTGTTCAGCGTACTCTCCAGCGAGTCCAACAGCCGCCGCATATGGCTGAGCGTGTTCCTCTGCGGCTCAAGCCTTTCACAGGGTCTCAAATCGCGGTCGAGAATGTAGTCGTGCTTCGGGTAGATGTTCATTGTTCCAACACCTCCTTGATGGAATCGTAAATGATTTCCCAGTAGTCGCAGTAGTCGCAGGAGTCGGTTCTCCGGCGGTAGGTGTCCGCGATGGCGGGGATAAGGGACTCCAGCCGCTCAAGGGTCAGACCCTCGGTCTCCTGCATGAACCAGTCCCCGTTCGCGTCGAGGTAGTTTTCGACATCCTCCAGGTCACCCAGCCTTTGCTGTTCCCAGTAAGCCTCCAGCAGTTCATTGTCCGTAAGCTCAATGCTTACGGGCTTGCCGCCGATCTCTCGCGTAATGGTCATATGTCTTGCTCCTTTCCATGTGTGTTCAAGCTTATACGCCACGGGCGCGGCAAAATGGCAACCGCGCCCGTGGGGAAAGTTTTTAAGCGGTCTCGCCCTCCTGCTTCATTCTGTCCAGTTCGTCGGTCATCATAGACAACCACGACCACACCTCCAGCCCGACCCGCATCATAATCTGTTCGGGCTTGCGGTCTCTCCCAAAGTCCATGCAGTAGGTCTCACCGCTTTCGCCCTCGATGCTGGTCACGCAGATGAAATCGTCCGTCACCTCCAGGTTGAGGTGCAGAATACGCTCGACCCTGTTCTTTTCGCTGTTCATGTCTGTTCTCCTTTCGCCGTTTGGAGGATGCCGATAAAGATGTCCCTAGCAAGAGTATCCAGCCCCCAGTAGGCGTTGATGGCGTTGACGGGGTTTTTCTTGCGGACAATAGCGAGAAAATCCTCGATGTCCTGCGGGTCGGTTTCGCCCCAGTCATCGGTGCTGATTGCCTCCACAGCCGCAGGACGGTGTTCCAAAGCCCAGCGAACCAGCGACTCCTGTTCCTCGACGGTCATGCGCGGGTCACCGTTGCGGTCACAGAGGACGGGGGGATCGTCCTGCTCCTCCGCTCTGATCTCGTCGAGGATGTCCTCCACGGAGTCGATGTATCTGTCCAGTTCATCGCAGAGAGCGGCGCGACCCTCGCGGGTCATGTCCCCGCCAAGCTGGCGGAGCATATTCACCACGCTGTGCCACTGCTGACGCTGGGTATCACCAAGGATGCTGACGGTCTTGCCCATGTTCAAACCTCCTCCACAGAGATGATGCGGTAGTCGCAGTCAACGCCCAGCCCGTAAAGCTTGATGCACTCGCGGACGGAAGACATGACGCACTCCTGCCTGTTCCACTTGCCGTGGGAATAAGCGTCCATGTACTCAAAAACGATTCTCAGCATTTCTGTTCTCCTTTCGATTTACGCCCTGTCGGGGCAGAATTTGCCCCGCAGAATCTTTTGCGCGATGCCGGCAAGACCAGCGATGTCGGACAGGATGACCTCCTCCTGTGCGGCAGGATTGAGTGCCTGATAGCCGCCGAAGTCCCCGCCGTCGCAGAGGACGGTAGTCCACACCCAGTCCTGCCCGTAGTCAAAATAGGTTTCGCCCACGCGATAGTGATAGCCGCGAGGGGAAAGTCCCGTGAGGATGTGCGCGATGCGCTCCAGCTTGTCGCGTTCCTCCGTGCCGTTGTCGAAAATCCGAATGAATGCGTCCATGTTCTGCTCTCCTTTCTCAATCATCAAAGCTGCCACGCTCTTCGCCCAGAGCGGCGGCGTATCGGTCTGCCATCTCCCCGTAGTAGGGGAATCTGTCCAGCCCCTCCGACTCGATGAGGTGGCAGATTACGGTCATGATGAACTGCTCCGCTGCCTCCCATGTGCGGGGGCTGAAATGCACCTCCGCGTCGTCCTCTCCCACGCCGATGCGGATGCTGTTCAGTTCGATGTACTCGTCGAACCCTGCTTCCGTGGCGAAACGCCGCAGGATGCCGTCCAGCTGGCGAATCTTCGCCTGTGTGCTGTACGCCTCGTCGGCGGGGCTTATCTTTGCCGTGATGTTCTTTTTCATTTGTCTTGCTCCTTTCGATGTGTTCGGCGGGGGACGGGCATCTCTGCCAGCCCCCGACCCTATACGCCACGCTGTTCAGCGTTTGGCAACCGTGTTCAGACTTTATTTTTTTCGGTGCGGAGCGGAGACCCGTCCGTGCAGACGGGCAGACCCGCCCTGATCTCCGCGAATATCCGCGCATACCGCTCGGACTCCGCGCTGGGCGAGGTGAAAAGCCAGCCCTCCCGATAAAAGGCGGCGGCATCGGCGCGGCTGTTCCAGTACTCCTGCCGACCGTAGCAGATGACAGTGACCCCGTCTGTGTTCATGTGTTCAGCCCCCCCTCACTTCAAACTGTAGAGGTACGGGAACGACTTGACCAAATCCCGCAGCTCCCCGCACTCCTGCGCAACGCGGAGCGTGAGATTCGCCAGCCGCTCCTGCATCTCAAAAAGCGTGTCCTGCGACATGAGGTCATCGCCCTCCCACGCAAGCTCCTGCACGGTCTTCAGTTCCTCATAGATGTTCTTTAGCGTCATGTTCCGTTCTCCTTTCAAAAACTGTCGATATCGGACTCCAGGGTCTCCAGCCATTCGCGGCACTCGTCGGCGTATTCGCCGTTCTTGATGCCATAGGCATAGACCTCGCGCCATATGGCAAGCTGTTCCTCGCGGTCTTCCACATACCGCACGAAGTCCCTGTCCTCCGCAAAGGACTCGATAGCCGCATCCCTCGTCTTGTAGACCCCGCCGTACTCGTTCGTGGCCCCGCTGAACCATGTGCCGTCCGCCAGCCTGTGAACGGCACAGAAGATGTTCCCGCCCGTGTAGTAGATTTCCGTCTCAGCCTCCGGCTTGCCAACCTCGGACTCCTCGTCCAGCACCCATTTAAGAGCTTCCGCAACGCCGCTCAGAGTTGCTTCCGACTCATCCCACCACGCCGCCCTGTTCAGCTTGTCGGCGTAGCTGTTCAGCATCTCTCTGATCTCCGCTTCCGTTTTCATGTGTGTTGCCCCTTTCGCTTATATTCGCCGCTCCTGTTCCGCTCGGCACTCGTTGACGGGCGCGATGCCTCGCGCCCGTCTGCCAATGCCGCCAGCCCCGTCTGCATTCAGTTCCGCGCCCGATTCTGAGCCAGCACGGTGTAGAGAATCTCCGCAATGGCATCCACATGGTCATTCAGTTCCCAAGACTGCATGGGCGTGATATCCCCCGACAGGATGCCCTCCTCGCGCTCGATGCCGTACATCATCTCATCGATAAAATCGCCAAGCTTGCCGACGATGTCCGCCTGTGTGGTCTTCATTGGCTTACTCCTCCTTTCTTCTGTCGAAGTACGCGCAGTAGCTGTCCTGCCCGTCCATCTTGACGCGACGGATGCGGTCAAGCCGCACTCCGCGCCATTCCGCCTCGTCCGCGAGGTCATAGGCACACGCGCCGCCGCAGTTGTTCTCGCACCCCTTGCAGAGGTCATCCATAAAGCTCATGTAGTTCGCCATTTCGTGTTCCTCCTTTTTGTTGTGGGCGAGGGAGCGGCGAACCGCATCCCCTCGCCCCTATACGCCAGCTTTTTGGCGTTTTGGCAACCAGCCGCGAAAATTATTTTTTGTGTTCAGCGGCGAAGACCACGCCGCCCATGACGGCAAGCGTGGGAATCATCCACCACATGAGCGCGGTGTCCGTGCCGGACTCCACGCCGCCGATGATAAACAGGGACGCGACGAACGCGACCACAAACAGAATTCCAAGCAGATTCCTCATTGTTCCTGTTCCTCCTCTCACTCAAAAACGCCGACCACAGCGTCTTCCGTCTTTGCCCTCTGCACAGCGTCGGCGAGAATGCTTTCCACGGCATCCAACAAGTCCCCGTAGACCGTGCCGTAAAGGGCAGCTTCGTTGTCCTCCCCGCGCTCGTCATCCTCGTCGGACGGCACTCTGATGCCGTTGCTCACCAGCAAATCGTCAAACAGTTCGACGATGTCGGCGGCGATGTTGTGGGTATAGATAGCCATTAAATATTCGCCCCCTCATCGATAAACGGCACGATCTCCGCGCCGTAAAGCTTGCTGGACGGGTAGGCGTAGATGGGTCTGCCGTTCTTCGTATCGCGGATGGTGAAGCAGATACGGTTGCTGTCGCGCTCGTCGCGGATGATGTTGGTAACGATGTAGGAATCGTGGGTGAATTGAAGAATGTCCCCGACCTTGACGCTGTGTTTGGTCTCCCTGTTGAGCTTTGCCATGTTTATACCTCCTGTGTGTTTGTGTTTCGATTATAGCCGCGCTTTTTTGGACTCTTCTCTGCCCGTTCCGCATCAGCGGAGCGGGTACAGAAGAGCGGGGGGGCCAACCCCCCCCCCCGCC
>JAEIGA010000581.1_pt1 | contig 53929 bp, 45 predicted proteins | sample 9270691 | NCBI WGS metagenome assembly JAEIGA01 (sample SAMN17057246, study PRJNA624740) | gut metagenome | biome: biome; isolation source: fecal sample | host: Bos grunniens | place: China: Xizang | collected 2019 | reverse complement strand
TCGTATAGAGCCTGGTTGTACAGGTTTTTCGATACGTGACACAGTGCGAGGAGCACGTCAACGTGCTGATGGCACTCGAAACGGTACGCGAGTCTCATCGGGTGTTCATTGTTGTCGTGTTATTTTTACTGACTTGAAACATAAGTTATTCTGTCTATGATAATAAATAGTCGCACTTTATAAAAGTGCGAAACAAAATTACTTGTTTTTTATGAAAAACTGTGTTATATTACGCTTCATGAATTGAACGTCGTCTTCTGCGTAATTCATTGTCTTTCCTCCATAAATTTACGAAAATCAGACGCCATGTATTCCGAACGTCCAACGTATTCTGAAGCGTGTTGTTCAATCCAATTGTACACGTCGTCAACCCTAACCATGTCTTTGGATGGATGAGCGTCTTTCCAATCCGCCAAATCTTGTAAGGCGGCTAAGATTGCCATGTCATTCGGTACACCAGATTCTCGACACTTTTGACACTTTTTAAGGAACTCCATTGAAAGTCCGGCGTTTCCGTTCACCTGTTGTAATTTTTCTTCGTTTACCATTTTATGTGTATTTTAGGATTTTGATGCTCCAATTATATACAAATTTTTCCAAAAAAACAAGTTATTTTTCACCTTCAAACAGCCACGTGTAATCTTTTAACCAACCGTTTTTGTAAGCTGAAGCATAACAACCACTGGCATATGCTTTTAGTTCATTTATTGTTTTGTATTTTTGTGCTTCAATATAACACATATCATAATTTTTCCAAGTTCCTTTTTTAACACATTTATTTTTACCATGTTCCAACCAAGTATAATCTTTTAACCAATCATTTTTCTTAGCAACACTATAACATCCTGGACAAAGATTAAACAATTCGTTTAAAGTTTTGTATTTTAACGCTTCTTGATAACAATTGTCATAATCAAACCAATAACCATTTGGTTTACATTCTTTCTTTATCCAATCATATTCTTTCAACCAATTGTTTTTACGAGCTGCATTATACACATTTGGGTCATTACTTACAAAATCTTTGACGGTATTATATTTTTTAGCAACTTCAAAGCATAATTTATATGTATATCGAAAAGATGGTACAAACCATGTGAATTCTTTTAACCACCCATGCCTTAATGCTGCTTGATAAGCACCATTGTTTCCATCTCTAAATTCTGTTTTAGTCTTGTATTTTTTTCCCTCTTTTTTACAAGTTTCGTATGTCCATTTCTTTTCTGTTTTAGATGGGGTAAACCATGTGTAACTGTCTAACCATCCGTTACGTTTTGCTGCCTCATATGCTTTCGAACAACCTTTCTTGAAATCATATCTTGCCGTATATTTTAAAGCTTCTTCTCTGCAACGTTCTTCGTTCCAGTACCCACTCGGAAATTTTTCGTCATATGTAAACCATATATATTCATTTAACCAACCATTTCTTTTTGCTATGTTAAAAGCCCCACTAGCTTTGTTTTGAAATTCCGATCTATTCCTATATTTTTTAGCTTCTTCATAACATGTGCCGTAATTCCAATAGTTACTTTTTTTTCGTGGATATTCTAACCAAGTAAAATCATCAATCCAACCCATAAGGTACGCTTTAGTACAAGCAAACCCGCCATACTTTCCAAAATCTGTTATGGTTGTATATTTCATGGCTTCTTCTTTTACTTTTTTGTAAGTCCATTTACCTTTCGCTAAACCACCAATTCCACCACCTGGCATTTTATTTATAAGGTTCCATCCTTCGTTTTTATATTTTTCTATATAAAATTTCTCCTTTTCAACACCTTCTTTTAAGGTTATCCCGTTTTCAAGATATATAGGCTCTGGAATTTCAACACCATGTTCCTTTGCAAAATTAGAAACACTTGTGTTTTCGCTCCGATGTGCTTTATCCCTTTCTTTTTGCCTTTGACATAAAGTTCTTCCAACATAAATTGAACGGAATTCTTTGAAAATGTAAACATATACTGAATCTATTTTTCCATTTTCAAAATCTATTCTTTTGTCAATTAACCATGTAAAAGTATCTAACCAATTGTTTTTACAACAATTATGATATGCTCCAGGAAATCTATCACCAAATTCAGTTCTAGTTTTACACTGTTTAGCCGCTTCACGACAATGTTTATAATCCAGCCAATAACCACTGTCTTTTCGTTCTTTTTTAAGCCATGTGTAATCTTTTAACCAACCATTTCTGCTTGCACTAGAATAAGCACTTTTTGCTTTTGTTCTAAACTCTTTAGATGTTTCAAATTCTTTGGCTTTTAAATAAGTTGCTTCGTAATTCCAAACTTTAACACTCATGTTTATTGTTGTTTTTATTTGTTATTTTCAACAATAAATAGTCACATTTTTGTTTTGTGTATAACTACGAATAACTTTTTCTAAATACAAAATTGTTTATTTTTCTTTTTCTGTTATTATCAGTGTATCCGACTTTTCTTGTTTTAACAAAACCTTTTCCAACATTTCTGTTGAGAAGGTATTATTAAACACTAAGTATGAGCATGTTACGTCTCTAGTGGAATTTAGACGATGAATTCTTGAGGTGCATTGGTTGTTAGCCGAGCTATTCCACGCGAAACTATTGAAAATCAACGACTTAGAAACAGGTAACGACACACCCACACAAATCGAAATGTTATTTCCAATGAAAACGTCGATTGAATCGTCAGTGTTAAACCTGTCGTTGGACTTCTCCTTCTCCTCCACACTCATCGAACCGTTGTGTAACACGCAACGTCCTTTGTAGTATTCAGCGAGTATTTCCTGTTCTTTTTTGAAACACGTGATAATCACAACTTTTTCGCCTTTTGCAAGCAGTTCGTCCACCATTTGTTCCGTATGCGGTATCATTGCACGTCCGAGGAATTGTCTCATTAGCGAACCTTCAATCAGAGCCTTGTATTTCGCCTTGTCCGTCGTTTCGTCGTAATCATCCCACATGTCGTCGTATTTTCCATTTAAATCAACTTTCTCACCTTCCTGTGCTGCCATATAATCTTCCCAAAGCAAATTATACTGTTCACGTTCTTCAGGTGTAAGTTCGAAATATATTGTTTCCACATACTTTTTAACCATATCACCAACATCTGAAGCAACACGTCTCAAATAACAATCCTTGACACGTTCACGTAATTCCTGTAGTTTTTGTTTTGGAACACTTTTTTCATCAAAAACCATGACTTGTCGCCCATCCTTCCTATGAATCTCATGAGCACCACAGAAATTCTCCATAAACCATTTATAATTCTTATATTCTGCTACAGGGTGTGAGATTATTCCAAGTAGGGAATGGAAACCCTTGATATCATTACTAATAGGTGTTCCTGTTAATAACAGAAGGAATTCTGGCTTGGCTTTCTTTAACCAGTCACTGATAGTCTTTGTACGGTTTGACGTTTTGTTTGAAAGTAGATGTGCCTCGTCAATGATAACAAACTTGAAGTTGGTGGTGAACAATGGACTTTTCTTTAACGCTTCAGCAATCGCATGTCTGTCACGCGACTTTTTTGTCTTCTGAACCATTTGTTTTGTATTCGGGTTTTTCACCATCACAGGGCGAGAAATTTTGTCAATAACAACTCCCGCAGCATCACGGATCTCAACTTCCTCATAAACAGGTTCTAACGCCAACTCATAATACGACGATACAATATCGAAGTTGATAATATACAATTTCTTGTCCTGTTCAAAAACGTCGCTTTGTCCTTCTATCACCTGAATTTTTGACTCGTCAATAAATGTCATTGCTTCTTTTTTCCATGTCAGTTTGACAGAAGCAGGACAAATCACGATTATCTTATCTTCATCAGACGGCGTTGCAACCAAAGCGCTCACCAAACCCTCAATTGTCTTTCCTACACCCATGTCATCAGCTATGATGGCACGGTGATTCGGTATTGACATAAACCATTTCACAGCCTCTTTCTGGTGTTGCTTAAGTTTTCTAGGTGGGTTGAGTTTTGAAAGTTTCTCGTCAAACGGCTCGAAATCCACTTCGTAGTTCTTCCAGTCCACCTTCTCAACCGAATCAAGGATACCCTTTCGGCTGACGAACGCAAGAAACGGTGGAACACTCTGTCTATACTGTATGTAACAATGAAGACTATCACCCATTTCACCAACAACCCTTCCGATACGTATCTTTTCAGGAACGAACTCAAGGTTATGTTTTTCAAACAACTTCTCACCAAGTTCCTTTGTAATTTTCACCACACGGTTTACGTCGTTTGGTTCGAAGTCATGGTTATTGATTATATAGTCCACCTCGAAATCATTGAGTACCTTGTTTCCCCTATCGTATTGACGCTTAATCATCTTGACATAAGGATTCGGTGCGTTTTGGACGTCGTAGGTGTCCAGTATCTCATATGCTCGTTGTATTTTATTTTTTGCCATAGCGACTGAAACGTACTTCAAAAAACAATACGAGCGTGATTTTTTGTCAACTTTTTTGTTTGGACACAAAAATTTATTCAAACAGCTCTCAATCTGGAAACGTCCACGCCATTATGCTACTAAATTTCCTCATAGACATACAGAAACACCCCTCAGGCGCGTTTTCATCCAAAAACCGTATAAGTTTTCATATCGACTCCGAAAAACTTCTCTACGGGGCTAAAATCGTGTTGACGGAAAAGCGCGTGTCATGAACTCAGAAAAAGTTTGGACTCTATTTATTTTGAAAACGTAAGGAACACTATGGCTAACAACACGAAAACGCCGATAAACAGGAATAACCTCTTCTATTCGGACACAGACTTCCAGTTCGAGACGGACTTACTCATGGGTTACATCGAGGAGGACTTGAACCAGACGGTGGTGCTCTATAGCGTCGACAGGAAGAACACTCAGACTGACGCATTGTACAAAAGTGCCAGTCAGGGTATACGGTTTTTACCTCCTGTTGAGGTTCCGTGTATGTTTGAGATTGAGGGTTCGCAGTTGAAGTCGTACGACACGAAGACAAGCAACGGCGTATACCAGCTTTCAGGAAACTTGAACGTCTACGTGATGCCGAAGACACTTGAGAAGTACGGCTGTGACATACGGCGTGGTGACTACATTGGTGTTCAGATTGACGTTGACAGAATGGTTTATTTTGTTGTAAACGACGACGGAAGGGTTAATACAGCGAACAACCTATACGTTGGTGCTTATAAGACGGCGTGGCGTATTGTGAAGGCTTCTCCAGTGAGCGACACAGAGTTCAATGGTAAATGATAATAACGTTCAAATAATTGAGATAGTTTATGGGAAAGAACGTCAGATTTCCGAAAGACAATATAACAGAGCTTAGGCTGAAGAGGGGGTACACTGGGAACCACCAGCGTTTTCTTTTGCAGATGAAGCCACTTGAGAACAACTTCTATCTCCCAAATCCTGTTGAATACGAGGACTTGGACGACGCGTTTATCGAGTTTGTGGACAACGAAATCGGTTTGGTAGCGAATGGACAGAAGGTTCCAACATATACACTTTTCTCTAACCACAGGTTCACTGAGTTCTCACAGACGTACGGACATACAGACGAGGACGGAAACCTACTCATGGACTTCAAGACTGTTGGAAGGGAGAACAACCCAAAGGAAGGCTCGGGACAGGATGGGTTATATAATATTCCTGGGCACAGAAGGTACACGGTTGGAATACGGAGCGTTTTGGACGACAACGGAACTGAACACTACGAGGTTTCTTCAATGGAACAACCTATTGCAATGGACTTGGTGTATACGGTGAGCTATATCACCGCAGATTTCTCAAAACTGAACGACTTCAACCTGTGCATTAACAAGCTGTTCAAGTCCAAACAGCACTATATCAGTCCGAACGGATGCCCGATGCCTCTCTACTTGGACGACTTGTCTGACCAGACTGAGTACTCGATTGACAATCGTAAGGTGTTCATACAGACAGCCACTATCACACTGAAAGGATACGTCATCCCGAAGGATACGCTCCATATTGAGAAGTTCCCGAAGAGGCAGAGGATTGGAGTCTTGAGCAATTTCGCACCTCCCAAGGCTGTTGCCGAGGTTGAAGCTGACATTGATGGTTCGGACAGTATTGTCATTTCGTTTCCAAAACGCTCGTATTCCGTGTCGTTTACGTATGACGACGAGTTCAGGGTTGCTGCAATCGAGAACGACAATGTTCGTAGCTACCGTGTGTGGCTGAACGGGGATGAGGTGACTACAGTGCTTGAAGGTATACTCTTCTCAGACGGTGACGAGGTTACTGTGAAAGTGATTCCAGTCGACTTCGCGTTTCCTGCACGCTTGAAGTTCATGTCCGTCAACCCTAACAAGTGTAAAATCGTCGAGACTTGGGTTTGAGCTTGTCGTTTCCATTTGCGGAAGCTTCCGGGATGAGAGGCGTTTCTCTGTAGCACTACATAAAATATTTTTTCAATATTTTTTTTCCAAAGTCATGCTCCGTCTCCTCGCACGCGTGTGGGATTACTGATGTTAACATCATAAACTTTAAGGTTTATGTTCTCGTGTGCACGCGCCCGCTGATCACCAGATTATAATTTATAAACTTTTAAGGTTCTGTTAACCTCACACACGCACGCACGTTGTTGTAGCTTCTTCTTTTTGATGTAAAAGAAGCTACAACATTAGAACGTACGGTTAACAGAACGATCTAATTTAGGTCAAAAGATTCAATTCAAGATAATATAAATAAGTTGTTAGAAAAATCCTCGATTTTCGGAAACAAGTTTGAAATTTCCCGACTATTTATATACAGCAAAATAATTAACAAAACAAAAACGAAAAATAATGGCTAAGAAAAACAACAGCGCGAGAAGGCACTCTTCACCGGGTTTGTACTTCACCGACACTGTGGTGAACTACGCCACCAAGTCCCTTGGTATCACTTCGTTGGGTGTTGTCGGTGAAACCCTTAGGGGTAGAGCCTTCGAACCAACGACTATCAACGATTGGGGTGAGTTCATTTACAACTTCGGTGGAACCAGCACGGAAAAGTTTCGTGGAAGTCAGTACCCGAAGTACGAGTTGCCGTATATTGCGCAATCATATCTCGAGGAGTCGCACAATCTCAAAGTCGTGAGGGTTCTCGGTTTGTCCGGCGTAAACGCTGGAACCGCATGGCTTGTTACCGCCAAAGGTAAGACTGCAAATACAGGCTACGACAAAATGGTTGTCTTAGTACTTCGTTCAAGGGGTGAACACAAGAAAGCCGCTTTGATTAACCCAGCCAATCCAACAGCTGATCCTCCGATTTGTGAGGACGTATACGAGTACGATGGTATTCATTACTACGCAGCAGATATTGAATTAGACTTTTCAAAAAGTTTAAATCTTAACGGAAATTGTGACGTTTCATACGAAAGCAATTACATTGGTGTCAATGACACAAGTAACCCGACATACTTTACTTCCAATGCGTTGAACTATGGCACATTCACTATTAAAGTTAAGTTGAATAACGAAAACTTGAATGATAATCCTGATTATGCTTACTATTCTGTAACACTCAATCCATCTGACAAAAACTATATCTACAACGTGATTGGTGGTGATCCTGAGAAAGGTGACGCTGAGGTTTATGTTGAGGAGCTCTATGATGTTGCATTGAGACAGTTGGTGAATGAAGGTGAAATTATCGGGTTGAACAAAGACGTCACAACTTACGAAAATATCAACATCGTTCCAGAACACGAAGACGTTTACGATATACTTACAGATCCGCTGCCAACAAGAGACATGCTCGGACGCAGGTATCTGTTTAGTGCAACAAATTCCGTGGATGATGAAGGTAATTTGATTACGGTTTATTACAACACAGGAAACGGTTGGTCGTCTGATGCTGAAGATGGTGCCAACGGTTATATCTATACGGTTTACGTTGACGTGAATCCTGAAACAGGAAAACGTACGTATTTCTATGGTTCATACGGTACAGCACCAACAGCAACCGACGGACAAGTCAGCTCACATGGTACTGCTGAACATCTTACAGACTATGACTATAGTACTGACGTAGACACTCAAAAAAAGTTCCAGAATTGTGTCCGTGTTGTATCGGAAGATTCGTTCTATATCAGCAAGAGTGATGGTGCAGCCCAAAACCCAACTTCTGACATAGAGCCTATCACACTTGATTTTAACAACTACAAGGAGCCTTATCGTTGGGCAAGTTCACCCTGGATTGTGTCCGAAGTCAAAGGTTCTGCTCAAAAAATCGAACTAAACAAGCTTTTCCGCTTCCATTCAATCTCAGACGGTTCCAACGCTACCACCGAGTTCAAGGTTTCAATCGAGAATATTGATCCTGACACTGGTAAGTTCGACGTAGTGATTCGTGATTTCTACGACAGTGACTTGTCTGTTAACCCTTACGAGAAGTTCCTTTCTTGTAACTTGGTTCCTGGTTCACCCAACTACATCGCCTTGAAGATAGGTTCGACAGACGGTATGTACAACTCCAAGTCGAGATACGTCACAGTTGAGGTTATTGAGAGTGATGAAGTCAAACGTTCAATTCCCGCTGGTTTCTTAGGTTATCCTATCAGAAACTACAATGGTTTCTCGCTGAGTGAAGACGGTACCCAGCCAATTGCACCTTACTTCAGGTTCAACACAAACGTTGACGACGACATCAAACCAAAGAAGCAGTATTTCGGTGTTTCCGACTTGGTTGGTATTGACGAAGACGTCTTCAAATACAAAGGTGTTGAAGCTTACGACGGTGATCCTGAAGGTTTGACACCGTGTTTCCACCTTGATGCTAGGATTCTCAACGGTATTCCGAATAGTAACGGTGAAATAACCGAAGACACCCTCACTCAAACGGTTTCTGTTGATGGTGTGACTGGTTACAGCTGGGTTACGGTTAACAAGAACAACACTGTTTCCACAGCAGCCACCAAGAAAGAGCCTAGAATCGGTGACGAAATCACAATGATTGACACCATCTACGAGGACAAGGCTTACCGTAAGTTCACCGTATGTATGTACGGTGGTTGGGACGGTTGGGACTACTACAGGACTGTAAGAAGCAACGCCGATAATTTCCGCTACAAGGAGTACAAGGGTGCAATCAGCAGCAAATCCGGATACGGCTCGACGTTCAGCATCTACCAGAACCCAGAAGCTCTCGGTTTCAGTGGAAGCGACACCATCATCACTTCAGACTACTACGCTTACCTCGGCGGAACAAAACTGCTTGGTAATCCGAAGTCGGTTACTGTGAACGTGCTCGCAACTCCCGGTATTGACTACGTGAACAACAAGGCTCTGGTTGAAGACGTCATCGACATGGTTGAAGACGACAGGGGTGACTTGGTGTACGTCATTACAACCCCAGACAAGCCCTCAGGCGCAGGAGATACAGTAGATGAAATGTATACCGCCCAAGACGCCGTGTATAACCTAGAGGACTCCGATATCGACTCCAACTACTGCTGCACCTACTACCCGTGGGTGAAGTACTACGACGAGGACAACTACCAATATGTCTACCTACCTCTGACAAGGGACGTGGTGAGAAGCATCGCCTATACCGACAACGTCAAGTTCAGCTGGTATGCAAACGCAGGTTGGAACCGTGGTAATATCCCGGATAACGCCTCCCCTAGGAAGAAGCTCACACTCTCCGAACAGGATACCCTGTATGACGGCAGAATCAACTTCGTCAACTCTTTTGCTGAGGAAGGAAACAAGATTTGGGGTGACAAGAACCTCCAGATTGACGACAACCTCCTCAACAGGATTTCGAAGAGACGCTTATTGCTCCGTATACGCACAATGTTGCAGAACGCGTGTATCGGCTTGATATTCGATCCGAACGACTTGACAATAAGCCAGACAGTGAGGAGCGCCGTTTCGAAGGTGTTGGACGACGTCAAGGCTGGACGAGGTATCACGGACTACAAGATTGAAATCGACGACAGTCCAGAAACAAGGGATCAACTCGGTTTGAATGTGACTTACCATATCAAACCAATCCAAGCTCTAGAGTGGATAAACTTCACAAGCGTACTTACTCCAGAAGGAATGGACTGGACTTAAAACCAGCAAGTTACGTTGAATTTGAACGCCTCTCAGAAACGAGGGGCGTTTTTTGTTGCACCAACTTGAAATAGGTTGGAAACCCGAGTACATCTAAAAAGAAAAAACGCCGTCCGAACCGAATCGAACAGCGTGTAAGGGTTTGCGAACCGTTTTTGTGGTTAGTGAACTACCGCTGAACTGAAGATTCAGCGGCTTCCTGCTTCAGACTGAACACTTCTGAGATGAAAGCGTCAATCTCCACAGGCGTCAATTCGGTGCGTCCCACACCTATATTAGTTTTAGTATGCCAGAATACAATAATATGGCTGAATCTGGAGCTCAACGGTTGCAATGTCGTCTTGTGAATAATCCAAATCACCAAACTTGGCGTTGGTAATCTGACACTGCTTCAAAATCCACATGGAGACAGAGGTTCCTGTCGGATCAAGCATCTCAATAATCAAGTCGCGTTTGTATCCCACGGCGTATCCTTCCCTGCCAGTCACGGATTCTGCGTGCAACCTAACCCATTCCATCACAGCCTGACTCGCTGAAGGACCTATAGGATCACGGAGTGTAATGGTGATTGACTCCCACGTGTATCTACCTGCCACATAAGAGGACGTATTGAGGAAGGGAATTTCAGTGCTACCAATGCTGATTGAGGGACGAGAGGCGGATGCAACCCACCACTCTTGAATTCCCAAGTCAGAAGGGAATCTGACCAAAAAACGGTTCCTTCGTAGCGGTTCAAATAGGACCGGCATTTTAAGTAATAAATCCATTATAATGTGTTTTATTTGTTATTTTCTTGCTTATAATTAGTGTCTTTTTTCTTTTTGTCTACGTTGTCGATTCCGAACCCGCAAACAGTTAAACCGTCGTCGTCAATTCCGTGGTAACACTTACATTGTCGGCATGATAGACCGCCTATGTATATCAGAGCACCATTGTTGTGTTTCTTTTTGTAGGGACATTGGTTGAAGACGTGTCCGTGTTCGTCTTTTTCAATCTCAAGGTGACGGTATTTCAATACAGTCTATTTTTTTTTTTAATCTTTATTTTTCTTTATTAGCAACTTCAATCGGTTTGTCTACGATGGCTAACAGTTTCTTCATAGTATCGTAAGACACTGTGTCAGGTTTATTTGCTAATTTTGCGAGTCCGCTGATAACCGCTTGACGAATATTCGAGAAGATTTCCATAATTTCAGGATCGTTACCGTTTTCTTCAGGCAACGTCTTGGTAATAGGTTTATTCTCCCCAACAGACGCCTCTTTCTCCGTACCACTTTCATATGGTAGCTCTGGAACTGATTCATATCCAGGCCCGTCCTCGTATTGTTCAACCTCGTCGTTGTAAATCATTTCCTTGAGGGTTACTTTCTTTTCGCCCGTTTTCGATTCGTTCAGGGTGTTCCTGAGTTCGTCGATTGCTTTTATGTTTTGATTCATTGTTAATGTTTTTCTATGTTAGATTGTGAAGTCGAAATTTTCTTCATTTTCCAATGTTGGAACCGTTCCAGTACCACCACCCATTTCTGTTATTGTGTAGTCCAGCAGTCCAGTCCTATACGCCAGCAGTTTATTGAGCTCCTTCCTTTTGATGTTGTAGTTGTCTTTTTCTTGTTGTGTCATTGCCTCGTATGCGCTGTTGACGGCACCCATCATGGAACCGTTTGAGTAGAGTTCCCTTTGGAGTCTGTCAATCATCATTTCAGTGACGTCGAGTGCATATTTTACGTCGGCAAATGTTGATATTGTCAATGCCATTTTCTTTTACGTTTCTATATAAATATTCCGAAAGTAGATATTTATAATTAAATTCAATTTTTGCCGAGAAAGATAACACAGCCGAGGAAGAAAACAGGTTCGGCGGGCAAAAAGCCGGACTCCAGACGGAGACAAGTCCCAAAAGTCCCGTCCAAAGGGCGCGTTTTCCATACACAGAAGGGTAAATACGGTATGTCCAAGCTTGAGGCGTATTTTGCGAAGAACTTCCTTGACAAGTTCGGGGTAAGGTATGTTTACGAGTGGGAGGCTAAGGATATTGGGCGTTTTTATGATTTTGCTGTGGTTGCTATTACGGAAGACAGTGACGTTGTGGTGGAGGAAAAAAACGGTGTGGTTTCCTTGAGTCAGAAGTACAATGACATTCGTCCATGTTTGATAATCGAGATTGACGGTTCGTACTATCATGGTGATCCGCGTTTGGTTGAGGAGTCAAAGTTGAATACTATGCAGAGGAAGAACAAGATTATCGACGAGTACAAGGACGACTGGTGTCGGGTGCATCATATTCCCATTGTGCGTTTTTGGGAGTTTGACATTTACAACAACCCGAAGCTTGTCATGGAGCAGCTCAGGGAGGCATTGAACCGTCTTGATCCGTCTGAACGTATAAAAATTCGTCGGAAGAAAAAATTTTCTTGACAAAAATTGGAAAGTTTGGGTTAAATAAAGTATATTAAGTGAAAGGAAAACAATATGAGTAAGAAGTCTCCGAAGTACAGCGTTGGCTGCAAGGTTGCCTACAATGACGAAAACGGTTCGAAATGCCAAGGGTGTGTGAAGCGTATCGCGGAAGTGGGAAAAGAATGTTTCCATTATACAGTGGAATGTGAAAACGGTAAGCGTTGCGTGTTGTGTGAGGCTAAAATTATTGAAACTAACGAATTAAATGAATAGGAACGGAAACAGAGATTCAGAGGTGACATTGTCGGTGCCGTATAACTACGGTGATCCGAAGCTCGACTTCAAGTATGAGGGGAAACGCGAGTTAACTGAGGACGTATACAGCAAGATGATGGTGGACACATACAATCGTTACAAAGATGGTGTGTATGACATGTTTATGAACGACAAGCTCGGTACTAACATTGCGTCGTACAACTTTGAGAAGGAGAGGAACACCTACACGCAGCAAAAATTCTATTATGACGACAGTAAGGTTGACATTTACAATGGTGCAAACCAGGAAATGAGTATTGACCAGTTGATACACTACTATCAGACTGGTGAGCCGTTTGTTATCATTATCAACATGTATGGGATGGTACGTGATCCTGAAGACGGTGGTGATCCTGAGCTTGAGACAAGTATGAAGGGTTGGTACAGTGAGGCATTGAAGATATTGAGATGTCCGAAGTTTAGTGACGCTGAGAAAATCCAGTACCAGTCGAAGAAAAGCTTGAAACTCAAGTTTGACAAGGCACAATCCTCTGCTATTTTACAGAACTGCAAGATGATTGACGTCAAGAATAAGACGACGTTTGTGTTTTTGGTTGAGAAAATAATTTTCGTGCGGTAAAAACTAATGAAACATTTTAACACAAATTAATGTTTATCAAGCACTTACAGTAACGTACACACATGATTTCAAGAAAATTAAACAAAATAAACTAACAACATCAAAACAAATTATACTAATGACAGACGAGTTCATAAAACAATTTACTGGTGGAATGACAGAGGAAGAGATGAGAGCTTCGGATGAAATCTACCAAAATTATAAGGCTAACACAGCTCTTACTGATGAAATGATATTGGAGGGTGTTTTCCATGGAGACGCTTCCAAGGTACAGGAGCGTATGCGGGATTTGGACGACATCCACGTCAAGGCAATGCCTGGTGGAAGGTTCCAAGTGTCGAGGTACAGTGACGAGAGGCGTATCGAGGAGGAACGCAACTTCAACGAATTGAAGATGCAGAACGAGGAGTTGAAGAGACAGAACGACGAACTCAGGAATGATTTCAATGAATTGAAGAGTTTGATAATTGAGAAACTGAAATAAAGTAATGAAAGAATTGTTAACGTCAGAAAAGGTTGGAAAACTTGACAAGAAGATAATTGATTTGTCTTTCGAAGATTTTTGTAATGGTGACAGCAAATTAGTCAATGACATTATCAATAGATGGACAAGTATCGGATTATTAGGCGGACTTGATGAACAAACCGCTAAAGAATGTGCGTGTTACTATGAGCGGATGGCGGTGTATCTCATTTACGAGAAAGAGTTATCTGAAGCGGATGAAGAGTTTGAAACTGTGGTGTTCCCGATGATACGCCGTGTACTCACAAGCGTCGGAACATTAAACGGTGTGTTTGAGCCAAATGGTTTCGAAAAATTCTACTACAATAACATTGACGAAGCAAAGGGTAATGCAAGAGATTATTGGAATAACTGCAAGAAAGAACCAAAGACTGAATTTGACGAAGAAGCTTGCACATTGGCTTGGTTGTGTGACAAATATGTTGAAAAAATTAAAAAACAATGACTAAAATTGAAGCATTATACAATTTGACGGACGAGCCTTTGAGACTCAACCGTTTCATTTGCGACATTGAATTAAACGGCACTCAGGTTGATTATCGTGTTGTTAGAGGATTTAGAGAAGACTTTATTTCGAGTTACCTCTATATTGATATAGCACCATACAAAGGAAACGATTACGAATGGTTGTTCACCAAAGCATACGGTGTGTCAAAGGTGGAACCCGAGTGTAAAGGTACTGTAACCATGACAAGTCTGAGCCCTGACTGTAATAAAGTAAAACACGTGGAGTACAAGATTAACCGTGTGGCGAACATTCTGTACCCTAAATACAATTACGCCGACGACAATCTCGCCGTTTATACGGTGGTTCTCCATTACGACGGTGATTGCAGGGATATAACCTATTTCAGGGGTGAAGAAAAAAATGACGTCAATATTGATGTCAATTGTTGCAAGTGTGATTGGGAAGTTAAACCAACAAACTACAGACACAAGAGTGAAAAACACAAACTTTCCAAAAACGACAAGGCATTCCTTAAGGGTTCCATTGAGATGTTTGAAGACGCAAAGAAACGTGTTGTGGACAAGTACAGTCATTATGAGAACTCCGAGGAAACATTGAAAAATGTCTTAAGGGAAATTAACGATGCGGAGATGGAGAACAAGGCTTATGCTGAAACGGTTGGTTGTATGGAAACCGATTTGAACACGGTGGAGTACAAGAAACCAAACGGGTTGGAAGTTGAAAGATACAATAGGTGGAAAGGCAAAAAAGCAAAAGAATGTTTGGAGCGTGACAAAAGAAATTCTGATATTCCTTCATTCGGGTTCCTTGATTTCAATACCGCGCTCGAGTGGTTCAAGTGGAACATGCTTCCGGAGGGCACGGCGTATGAATGGGTTCCAAAAATGAATGACGTTGATTACGACATCGAGAATAATGAACGTGCAACTGTTGTGGTTTGTTCAAGGTGTTGTGGTATTACTACTCACATGATGGCGTGGGCTTTGGCAAAGATTTCAACCAATCCAAACATAGAGATATGGTATGTCACTGTTACCAATCAAATGAGCAGACATATATTTGGCAATATTCCAGGAAAAATAAGGGATATTGAATGGTTGAAGATTAATAATAGTAAAATGACCATTGAAAATAAAGACAACAATTCAAAAATTCGTTTTGTTGGAATTAAAAACAATATTAATACATTTTTAGTTGGAAAAGACGTTCCGGATTATGTTATATATGACGATATGGCTTTTATGGGAGGAAATTGTTTAAACAGTTTTCTTGATATTTTGGATTTAAAGGAAACAGCGTCAGGAAAACACGCCAAGGAGATTTGTGTGTCCACACCTTCAAAAGATGGTAGCATTTTCAACTTTCTTGCATTGATTGCCAATAACCCGATTTACATTCCATGGTATGAAAAAGCCTCGAGAAACATTGAGGATTGGGAAGAACAAATGAAGAAAATCATGGGTGACGAAAATTTCAACATAGAGTTTAATTGCCAGATTGGTACGGATGACGATGTTTGTACTGGAGACGAACCGTGGGCTAAGCATTTCGAAAAAGACGGCGAGGACTACGAGAAGCACGAAAAGAAAGATTACGAGAAACCTTTTACCAAAGTTTGGACTACCGATGATTTGGAAGAAGCTCTGAAAAAGGTTGTTGGTTGTCTTTTCGACGAGGAAGACAAGGAAGACGACGGTACGTGGTATGAAATTGAGTGCTGTGATGATAAACAGTGTGAATGTGTGAAACCTTGTAAAAAGAAACACCGTAAGTTCCGTGAGACGTTTGCGGTGGACTACGGAAACCAGTTTCCAGACAAATACCCAGAGGATAGAAACAACAATAAAGAGGAAATAATTGATTGTTAAGAACAATGACTACGTTGGTTGACAAAAAGAAAGCCTTCATGCGTGCTTCAATCGAAATGATGGAGGACGCTCAAAACAGGGTAAAGGACAAGTACGCCAAATATGAAAACTCCGAGGATAAAATGAACGAGATATTGGATGAAATCGGAGCGGCAAAGGACTTAAACGTCCAACAAGCCAAAAATGCTGGGTTCACCAAGGACGACATTGAGAACGCGGAGTACACGAAAGTTAGCGGGTTGGAGGTTGAGAGGTATCAAAGACACCTTGATAAAATCGGCATGACTGACGAACAGATTCATGAAAAAGCATACGGAAACGTTGAGACACAAGGGGCGGTTGCGAGTTCCACCACAAAGGAAAAGGAAAAAAAGAAGGGTATGCACCTGTTTTCAAAAAAGAACAAGGAGGAGAAAAAGGATGAGGTTGTCACCGACATCAACCCGATGAAACGCACAGAGAAAGGAAAAGGGTTCGTGGAACACAGTTTTAGAAACAAAGTAGTTCCTGAGGATTTAATGAAAGAAGATGAAAAACAGAACGAGGAATCGCAGGATGTGAATGTTGTGGAGAAGAACGACGTTTCGGATAGTACTATACAAGAAACACAACAACCCTCAAACATTGTCAAAGAACCAGTGCATACTGTTAGCACGCCGTATACGTTCGACTACTCCTCAATCCCAGATTATGTGCAGTACGATGTCATTCCTTTACCTTCAAACGGTGAGTGCTACCCGTCGAAGTGTGGCAGGATTCCAGTCCGTTATCTGACTGCGGCTGACGAGAACCTCATAGCGTCACCAAATTTGTACGCCAACGGACAGTTGATAGATGCTTTGCTCAAACGGTGTATTCTCGACAAGTCGTTTGATGTGGACAACATGTGCACGGGTGACAGGGATGCAGTCGTTTTATGGTTGAGGGCTACAGCATACGGACAGACGTACCCAGTGACTGCGATGAACAGGGAGACTGGCAAGGTTTACAATACTACGGTTGACTTGAGCCAGTTCAAGTTCATCGAGACAAAGCTGAAGGGTGACGAAAACGGTTGGTTCACATATAAGGCGGACAACGGAACGGTTATCAAGTTCAAGCTTTTGTCAAAGAAGGATATCGACGAGGTGTTCAACGAGACGGTTGGCAAATATGTGGACAACACGAAGCTAAATCTCTTGAGAAGCATCAATGAAGTTGACAGAAGTATACGTGCAATCGAGAGTGAGACAAACCAGCACGACGAGGTGCTTGAGGATGCGGTGACGTATATAAGGGAGTGGGTTGGAGAGAGTGAACAAGGCAATTCTGAAGAGATTTACAGCAAGGCTGTCACTGAGAACATGATTAAGTACACTATGGAGGTGAATGGCAACAGAGACAGGGAGTATGTTAGGAACTTTGTTGAGAACATGCGTGCCATGGATGCAAGAAAGTACAGGGACTTTGTGACTGAGAACCGTCCTGGAGTTGATTTGTCAATCTCCATTCCAATTCCAGAGTCGGACGGAGGCGGCTCTTTCGAAACCTTTCTTAACATCGGGGATACTATTTTCATCAATGTCGAGTGAGGAAGAAAGAAAATTCCGTGAGGAGTTGTATTTGTGTAACAAGAATATGGGAATGTCACTGACTGAAATCTACAGGATGCCAGTAATGGACAGAATCACTTATATTCGGATACACAACAAGATAACCAAAGAAATGAATGAACAAATGAAAGATTAAGCGGAGGACTTAGGTTTTCCGCTTTTTTCTACTTATAAAGAAACTATCTTTTAATAAATGGCTACACTAAACAATGTAATTGATAATTTACAGACAATAATAACCCAGATGAATATTGGAATTGGGTTATTATCTGGTGGTAATAACACTAATGGCGTTGGAAATTTATTTGGTGGTGAAACTAATGATAATAAAAGTTCTGATAAAAAGAATATAAATGCATTATTGTTAAATGCTTTTAAAGAATACATTGGTGGAAAAGATGGTAAAAGTGCAGGAAAAGGCGCTGTTGCTGCTATGATAGCAAAAAAAGTAGAAGAATCTGTACAAGATACTCTGAATCTAATATCAAAAGGATTTTCAGCTTTTTTCGAAATTCAAAAAACAAATATTCGTGCTGAAAAAAATATAATGACAAAACGTGTTGAATTGTTTGGTGACACGTTAAAAAAGGCTAGCGAGAATGCGGTTTCTATTCTTACAGGTGATTTAGCCGAAGCAATGTACAGTTCTTTCAGAAACACACTTGATTTTGGTTTGTCTCAAATGAATAAATCTATTGAAATGAGACAGATTGAATATGAAAGAGCTATGAATATCCAAATTACAAATATGAATGCTTTGAATGGTGTTATCGGTGACGGACTAGGGGTTGCTGCAAAAAATTTCTCGAGTTCGGGTGCACCATGGGCTGCAATTGTTGGTAGTGTTTTAGGAATTGCTCAACAGATTATGAGAGCTAGTACAGAAATTGAAGCTGCGAGAATTCAAGGTAAACTAGTCATGGTACAAGAAATGAATGATTTGCGGAAAAATTTGAATGAAAGAATGTTTGGTTTAGCTGAAACACAAATAAAATTGGGAGAAAATGTAGACAAAATATTAATGAATCTTGATAAAGGTTCTTATGAAATGGCTCGTGGTTTGGGTATTGGGGCACAAGCAACTATTGATTATAAAAATGCTATAGTGGATGCTAATATAGCAATGTCTCAATTAGGTAAAAGTTGGGAAGATATGTTGAAAATACAACAAGCCTATATTGATACAGCTGACAGAAATATGTTATTGACTGGTAAAAACACCGCTCAAACTTCAGCTATTGGTATGTTGTTCGGTATCGGTGATGCTGAAAGCGGCGCAATCATGGGGGTGATGAATGTTTTCAACAAGTCGATTGAGAGCGGTTCCAGCATAATGTTCCAGATGTACAAGACAGCGACGCGTATGGGTGTTTCTAATCAGAAATTCGCGAAAGATTTACAAAATACACTCAAGTTGTCCCAGCGCTACCAATTCAAGGACGGTGTAAAGGGTGTCATGGAAATGGCTCTGTGGGCTCAGAAAGTCAGGATGAACATTGGTGATATGGAGAGTGCTCTTAGTCGAATGCACACTGGTAACATAGAGGACGTACTCCAAACGTCTGCCCGTCTGAACGTTCTCGGTGGTAACGCCGCGTTATTGTCTGATCCTATGGCTCTTTTATTCAATGCGTATGCTGATCCGAAGAAGTACATGGAGAACATAAACCGTTCAATAAGAGGAATGGGTACCGTGAACCGTACTTCTGGTGAAACGTCATTTAGTATTGCAGAGCAGATGAAAATCGAACAAATAGCCAACGCTTACGGCGTCAGTGCTGAATCGTTGTTCAATCAAGCACGTCAAGCTAATAAAGCTGAAGCTATTAAGAGGCGTTATGGAAACAGGTTTGGGGAAGCAACTGATTATGTGGTGAACAACGCAACATGGGATGAGAAGAAAGGTACATTTGTTGTTAATGTTCTTGGTGACGATGGTAAAGCGCACGAACGACGTTTGGACGAGCTTCGCAAGGAAGAAATTGAGAAGATTTTTCCGGAAGACAATCAGGAACAACTTTTGAGTTATGTCGGACGCATGCTCTCTATTATGGAAGAACAGCACAAAACAGAGAATTACATGCGTGCTGTTTTAATGGGTGAAACCGCTACTGAACACGGTGCTACACACAGAGCTGTACATAAAGGAACTGTTGAAAATTTCGAGAACAATCTGGATTGGTTCAAACAAAACATTCTCGACACATATAGCGGATTACAGAGTTCAATGGAAAACCAGTTTGCACTAAATAATAAAATGGCAGAGGAGTATAGGAAAAACGGAAATACATTACTAAGTGTTGTTACAGATATTTCAAACCAACAGTTTGGGCAAAATATTGAGCGTTTTTCAGATATGATAAAAGCTTTTGCTGAAAAAGACTGGGACACCTATATTGGAAAATATGATACTAAATTAAAGGAATGGATGTATGAATCCACTGGTGTTCTTGAAAATGAACTGACAAACCAGTTTGGTGGACCAAGTTTTTATAAATCTGCAAATTATAATTTAACAAATTTACTTGGCGGTGGCACAAAAATGTTTATGGATTGGATAACAGGTAGTCTTGGGACTGGATACGATATATCCAAAGTTGGGCGAATGGTTGGTGCACGTGCTAAATCTGGTTCATTAGATCAATATAAGATGACACACGGAATGACAGATAAGAGTAATAGAGAAGCTGGACAGAAAGCAATAGCTCAGGGATATATTCAAACAAAGGATTATGGTAATAATACAATTGGATTTGTTTGGAGAGATACAAACACGCCTGTTGTAGATGATAAAAACAGGCCTATTGTTATACATAGGAGTGATTTCTGGGGTGCAATACCTATGAAAACAAAACCGATAAATACCCAAGACGCCATCATAACCCCGCGTGGAATGGTTTACACACATCCTGACGACACGATTATGGCGTTCAAGCCAAACGGACCAATAATGAACGGCATGAATAATGCAAACGGTGGAAACACCAGACTCGAGGTTAGCGGAACCCTTCGTCTCGATACTGGAAACCAAAGTGTTGATTTACTGAAGCTCATAAAGGACAACCCGTATGAGTTTGGTAATCTGGTTGCTAGTGTGTTGGAGAAGACAAAATACGGTGGACGTTCCAAGCACGCAGCTTCGTGGAACATGTTGAACAATCTTTGATTGAAAAACCCTTTTCAATATATTTACTATGTAACGGAACAATAGAAAACAACGTCCGTGTGCTTTTGAAAAATGGATAACACTACAACATTGGGTGCGTTTTCGTCGCTTGGCAAGTCGATTACAGGAGTCGGAAGTCAGGTTTCGGACGCGGTTAGGCGCCAGCAGATTGGTGGAGATATAGGCGGCTCCATTTACGGGTTAGTCTGGGGAGAGCTGTCCAACGTGTTGAACACGGTGCTTGGGCTGGACATTTCAAACACTAACCCGACATTCAATGAGAAGATGTATGGGTACATGTTCCGTCTCATGGCAATCAACAAGTTCGAGAAGGACTTGACTTTGGCCACAATTGCACAGGGTGCCTACATAAACGGTAATCCGGACGGGTTACCTCTCAGTGCGATGTTCCCGCTCTATGCCAATGTCGTCAGTGATTATCCAGCGTTTGTGAGAGGTGCAGCAGCCAACGAACTAAACGGTATGGATTCAACCAGTAAGAACACGGTCGCCACGGATGGTTCAAGACGAATTGAGACGGTTAACTTATATCCGGACGACTTGGATATAGGAACGTTTGATGAGAAGTGGAAAGTTGACAACAGAAATTCCATACTGGATAAAACGAAGAAACTTTTCGATAAGGGTAAGATAAACTCCTTGATTTCAAGGTTTGGTACCAAAGTCGACGGTGAACCTGATATAGATTTCAACGGAAAAGTTGGTTACAGTGACTTGGGTATGTCCCGTGGTAAGAATTTGAGGAGGGCACCCAACTCTGGAAAGTACACGGTTAACGGGTACAACAACCCGTATTGTAGGGTCTGGACGCACCACCAACAATACGACAGGTACAGCAGAAGTTTGCGCCCGTTTGTGACTGACAAAGCTGTTAGTGTTACAGATCCTGTGACTGGAGTCCCAGTTGTTGGTATTGTTGGTGAAAGCAGACAGCAAACAATGGAGAAAGTCCACACTTGGAACAACGAGTTTTTCAAATTCAAAGAAGGTGAAGACGGTGAATGGGGATGGAAAAACAACAACGCGGAGTGGAAACATTCCGTGCTCAGCCAGCAAGACGGTGTGGTTAACATAACACCCAAATACGACGAGAAGGGCACGATACACACAAAGGATTGTATGTTCTCCATTGAGAATCTCGCTTGGAAGGACTACGATCCGTATACGTTCGAAAACGCTTTGTCGTGGGAACAGCGTGGGCCTTTGGGTGGTAGAATCATGTGGTTTCCACCTTATGGTATTTCATTTACCGAGAATACAAACGTGTCTTGGAACGAATCGACATTTATCGGTCGTGGTGAAAACGTCTACACATACTCCAACACAACGAGGAGTGGAACACTTTCCTTTATGATGTTGACAGATCACCCGTCGGTTACGGATTATGCTAGCTGGTCTAACGAGAACAGCGGGAAAATTGATGACGACACTTGGAACAGGTATTTCGCCGGGTGCGACAGTCTTGACGGAAACGACGAGTACAGCATAATGCACTACGTCATGCCGACTCCAATGGACTATATTTTCGAGACGAAGGAAGAGACTGTGCAACAGAAAGTTAATGAATTGGCGGCTCAAGACGCGGACAATCCTTCAGAAAACGTGAATGAGATACAGTTCTTTGTGTTCTTCCCGAACAACTATTCTGGCATGTATGACACCTCGGATTTTGCAATAGCATATCTGCTTGGTGGTACGAACGCTCAGAAAGTCAACAGCGCAGAGAGTTACCACACTGATGATACTATAAGTTTCAAACAGTCACCTTCAGGTAAGTTCAGTAGAGGGTATGAAATGGATTCAAACGGTATAACCAACACGTCAGCCGCGTCAAACAGGATTGTCGGTTGTAAAGGTAACTGGAATTTCGAAAATGTTGACGTTTACGAAGAGGATAGCACAAAAACTTGGTACTACAGGATAGACGGTGAATACGAACTACCACGTAATGCTACGGAAAAACTCACAAATTGTTATTCACAGAAACTACGTCTCCAAGCGTGTTATAAAGATGAAAACACAAACAGGTTTAATCTTGACGTTAGTGGTATACCAACTGACTTATGTAAAAAGAATGGTAATTTGTTCTCGTTTGCTGAATTTGCTTATGCAATTGCGCAACACAACAAGAATTGTGACGGTGTTTCGGAATATCTTAAAACCAAGATTGACGCAACCAGGATTGACAAGATAAACGACTTGGTTAAAATGTTCGATAACAAACTTGAAAGTGTTAACGTTATCGGATATGCAAATAGTCAGGGTTATCAAACAAGAAACAACCTCTTGGCAGAAAACCGTGGAAAAACAATTGTCAAATGGTTGCGGGATTGTTTGGGAAGTTTTGGTAAATATGCTATTTCCCATGAGGTTGTCACCGTCACAGGGAAGGATGAGTGGACTAAAGAGGCAAAGACTTATAGGTCTGTGAAATGTGTGTTGACGTTTTCCACTGACAATTCCAAGCCAAACAACGTTAATGAGGAATTCGAACAGGTGAACGACGAGACTCTCGATAACATAACAAAAGAAACACAAACGCCGTACGATTCGTTGAAAGAGATACTCAACAGTACTGGACTTATGAACGACACAATAAAGCCAGTGTATGACGAAATGATGGATAACACACCTGAAACCTCTCAATCGAACACCACCAAAACTGTCACTCAAGGAAAAACGAGCGGTTGGAACAAGATTCGTTACGACAACGAGATGTTCTTCTATAAGAAGTTCCAAAGGGACAACCCGTTCAAGTGGAAAGCTCTATCCGATAAACTTCAATATTTCGATCCAGCGTTCCACTCAATGACGCCGGAAGGATTTAACATGCGCCTCACGTTCCTTGAACAATGTACAAGGCAAGGTGATACGATTTCCGCTTCAGATTGGAATGGTGGTACAAGGGTAGCCAGTAACATGGCGTTCGGACGTCCCCCGTTCTGTGTACTACGACTAGGAGACTTCTATAACCAGCTTATTGTTATCAAAAGCATCACAAAGAACTACGACGACAACGGTGCGTTAACATGGGACTTAAACGACGAGGGAATCGGAGCGCAACCGATGATATGCCACGTTACCATTAGTTTTGATTTTATTGGTGGTGGAGACTTAGCTGGGCCTGTCAGACGCCTACAGAACGCAATGTCGTTCAACTACTACGCAAACGCCAGCTTGTACGATAACCGTGCGGATAGGATGTACTACGACGCGGAGGAAAACCTCTCAACAAAGATGGGTGGTGCTGGAAACGACAAACCCTCCTTACCTCAGAAGGATGAAAACGGCAACATTGTAAGTAAGAAGGGAACATACAGCGTTTTCCACTCAATTGCGAAAGATGACACAACAGAGATTGCTAGGGCTTCGAGAACGGTGTCAAATACATTCCAAATGTTACCAGGAAGTTCAGATAAAACAGATTTGAAATGAGTTATTACGATAGATACAAATTTTTCAGGAAAGATGGTTTCGTTGAACCGACAGTCCCGTTCATAAAGATTCCAGTATTGGATACTGACTTATACGTCGCGTGGAACAGTTTCACCATGCGCATGGACACCTTGTCCTACAAATACTACGGAGACGCCAACTATGCATGGCTCATTCTCAGTGCGAACCCTTCAGTCGGTGGATACGAGTACAAAATCATGGACGGCACCAGAATAAGGATACCGTATCCTTTGGATAGTGCTATATCAAGATACGAGAGCGGTGTCAAGCATCATCTTTCCGAAGATTGATAATCCAAACACAAAACACTATATTTAGAGTACATAAACAAGATAGAACCAATGGCTTCCGAAACCAACGACAAGAAAATAGTCAAAAACCCGACACACAGAATCTGGTATGTGGATCCGAACGACGTATACGGCATGTCAAACGACATTCCAGTCACCCCTGACTACACGGACTTGTGTATCAGTTTTGATTTGCAAGTCGAGACGGTTCCAAGAACTGGTTATATCAGGGGAATTAAGAACAACGAGGGAAACAGCAAGTCCAATGGCGTGACGGAAACATACCACTTTTTCTGGACGTCTTACATTGCGAACGCTGACGGAAAGAGTAACTACGTTTCATTCACAAAGGGTGAGGAATATCTAGACAGAAGCTACCTTACCACGTACTACACGGATATCAATTTCAATGACTTCAGGAACAAGGACGTTGTTGAAGGTTTGGGTGTTGAAAGTGTGAATATTTCGTTTGAGTCCTACTACACACCTACTATCAAGATGCGTTTCGTGGACGTGAGGGGTGCTTCCCTTTTCGGTAGGGAGGAAGCTATACACACGGAAGGAAAAATCACACAGGATAACATTTGGGGTTGTTTCTTCACATTCCCGTATCCGAAATTCAGACTACAGGTAAAGGGCTTTTACGGCGAACCAGTTACGTATCAGCTGACGTGTCTCGATTTCAGGGCTAACTTCGACAGTAAAGTCGGTAGCTTCATAATCGACGTGACGTTTGTTGGTTATGACTATGGCGTGATGTCCGACATTCCGACAGCCTATCTGATTGCGGCACCGTATTCGACGTACGTTGGAATGGATTATTGGAACACGCAGAAGAACAGTGAGCGTTGGAGACTCACAGACGGGCAACCGCCATCGACACTAAAAGATATACGCGACAAAATAAAGGCGGCTATAAGGGTTGCCGAAACAACGGAAAAAGGAGAGAGCGTTAATGAAGGAAACGACGGTTCGGAGGTTGCTAACAATATTCTTAAACGAAACGCGTTTGAGGGTGTTAAAACCGCTTATGAAAACGTTTTGAAAACTATAACAGATAAGAATGAAATCACTAAACAAAGAATAGAAATACTCTACAAGCTTGAATATAAGGGTAACGAGTACTACATGTTTCAAGCAGTGAACAATGCTTGGTGGAAAAACATTGTAGATAAAACAGCTATATTTTATGAGAAACTCAACGAGTTCAAAACCAATTATCCGTCAGACACGAACACGTTAAATGATGAAAATCTGGTGTTCGGTAGGAAAATAACCAAAGATGAACCAGTCGGTGTACCAAACACAAACGAATTTTATTGGTTTCCACTTAATACTGTAGGTGCGGCTATAACACCAACAACCAACCTTACGGTTGACAATGTTGGCAGGAACACATATAGTGATATGTTTAATGCAGCAACTCAAAATGGAACAGCTTGGTTAACAAAGGACATTGAGAACATAAAGAAATGGAATATCGAAACGCAAACATTTTCTGAATCGGTTTCGAATTTCTCAACTATCAAGTGGATTGGTTCTTCAGTAAAATTCCAGATATTACCACTAGGTAAGACAACAAAGTTATTCCTGAATATCATGAGCCAGATAGAGTCTGGAATAGCTGAAGAAAACCATGTGTCATTAATCGAGCAGGACGAAACCGCCGCGTATTTCTCAAGACTCAACATATATCAGGCTGCTGGTTTACTACCAACTATCGAAAACGTCTTCAAGACAATAATGTGTCATTTGGAAACGTTCATGCAGATGGTTTACGAGTGCAAGACGCGTATTGACAACCAGATGACGGCTGGGGACAGGACACCACAGAAATTGGGTATTGAAGGTTACACATTCCAGGACTACAAGGCTGGGAAGACGTCTGACGCTGACGATTCAGTCATAAACATTCCGCCGTGGATTGCCGTTTCGGTGAAAGAACCCAAAAGCGCAACCAGTGTTATTGAAAACGATTATGTTCACACGATTGGGTGGGTTGGTGACTTTGAAGGTGAAGTCGAGTGGGAAGAAGCAAAACTCATAGATGGCTTATCATTGGCATGGTGCAATGCTGCCCCGAAGCCAGACGCCATCAAGGAATCGTATTTCGGAACCTCCACCGTTTTGTGTTTACCAACTGACATATATGCTGACGTTTTTCCGGACGCAGCAAAAAACAATCCGTTAGCTCTAGGTCAATACCTTGCAACCAGAGCCGCAGCTATGTTTGGTGTAGTAGGGTACAAACAAGACGCCGCAGAAGCTTTGGGAAAAGCGGACGCCGTGAACATGCTTGCAAAGGTTGGTGTGAGTCAAATACGTAACATCACCAAAAGTAGTACCAATGTTAAAGGAAAAGATTGGAAGAAAGAGTTGAAAGAAGCGCCTTTACAAACATACGAGGAGGGTAGTACAAATTACGATAGGATATATGCTATTGGTAAATCCGGTTGCGAAGGAACAAATAAGAACTCCATCTACACAACAGAAAACTCTGGTGGGAATTACAGATACTGCTATACGGAAGCTGTAGTCAACAGTGAAAAGTATGGTATGGTATACGTTCCTGAAGCGGATGAATCGAGTGTTGTCGGTAGTGAAGGTAGCGTGTTCATAAAAGAGGTTAAGCATCCAGTTTCTGGAAACACCAACAAGGCGATTGTCAAGGTAAGGGCAAACTTGAAATACAAGTCGTCTGAAGAGAAAGACGAGTGTAAGACTGGTAGAATATACTACAAGTCTTCAACTGATAAATTCCTTAATATAAATGGAAATACAGACGACTCATGTAAAGACACCTTCCAAGACGAGGCTATGTTCTACATCTGTGGGAAAACTGATGAAACAGAAAGCTACTCACAAAAAGTCGCAAATGCAGCATTGGGCTTGAACAACGAAACAATTGTCGTCGACGAATACGAGGATAACGACATCACGTGGAGAAAGACACTGAAGCAATATTGGGCGGTTGACGAATACGACACTTACAACATTCAAGGTATCGACGAGAAGAAATACGGCTGGTGCGTTGTTGAAGGAAATAACAAGATTACTCCGGCTGTCCCGCAATTCATATTCCATAGCAAGTTATACTACAAACAGAACGAGGTATATGGTATCAATGATGGTAGGCCTAACCCTTCTGATGCAGAGTTCAAAATCAAAGCTGCCAAATGTTTGCTGGTGCTATCATCCGCTGGATACGACATTGAGAAGGTTGTGAAACTGTTCGATAAAGCCACCCCGAAAAAACACGTGTTCGAAGGTGTGCCGTATGGCGCCGTGCTTTTGTTAGGTGGCTTACTGTGGAGAGCCATGCAGACTAAAGACTGTATTAAATGGGAATACTGGGAGAGTAATATAGTGTTTAGTGACGAGTTTAAACGTAATTCAACACTTACTTTAAAAAACATTGGTAAAAATGCATACGTGCTCACCAACACAAGATATTATGGTGTCATGGACACTTCAAAAAAGCAGACGTATTATGAGGTGAAACCCGAAGATTTCGATATCAACGTCAGAAACGCTCTGGTTGAGGAATTCAAAACATATATTACCAAAGGTACTAATGGATGGACTTCGCTTGAAAAAGATTTTGAATTACAAGAGAATGTTGAGAGCAGGGGTAAAAACGGGGGTTATATAAGTTCAGAGGGTGACTATAATACATTCTTTGAACAATATAGTCAACTGGATGACGGAAAGTTTCTTGAAAACGAACATGAACGTATCTGGAACAACCCGAACTTTGCGAACCTCACCAGTTACGTCGTAGTCACATACGGTTCACTCAACCCACCAGACGACGTGAACACCTCAGTCACTATAGACAAGTTGTGCTGGGAAGCATACACCGACGCGTTCTGTTCCAAACTGGAAGAGATAGCCAACTACAAGAAAGAGTACACAGACGCAACACCTACACAAGAGAAACACAGGGACATTGACTTGAAACGCGCCATGTACATGTATATCAAGCGTTTGTGGGACAGATGGTTCATGATGACAACACCAGAACAGTTCAAAGTGGAGAACTACATGCAGAACTTCGTGTTCATGGACTCTTTCTATAGGAACATAGGTTCAGTACTCCATATTAATTGTGAGAGACTGTATGAGGGACTTATGGACGTCAGAGGTGAATCAATGCTATACCAGCTACTTTCCAAGATATGCACGGATCACCACTGCCATTTCTTCGCGTTCCCCGATTATTTCGGTTTCGGTGATGACAAGCTTGAACAGAAAAACGCCAAGAACAAGAACATGACGCCTGACGAGAAACTCAAGCATCTGTTCACACCAATACCGTTCTCGAAGAAAGAGAAACTCGAGACTTCGAACAAGTATGTGGTTGCCCTCGTCTACGATCAGAGTGAGAATATCACGGACTTCAACGACTACACGAAAGACGATTTCGATATATACGGATACAACGACGCGAGTCTCATTTATCCAGAAACGTTTAATGTACTCCCAATCAGTGAGGAATTGGATCAGCCGGGCGTCTCAAGTGAAGAGCGAAGGACAAAGAGGTACGGATACAACATACCGTCTTTCGGAGTGACGTTCGGGAGACAGAACAACCATATATTCAAGAACGTCAACATCGGAATGTCCAACCCGATAGCCACAGAACAATCCATAAACGCACTGTCATTGATAGCTGAGCGTGGTGGAGGTACTGAAAAAGCTATTTGTTTCTACGGACAGGACTTGTACCCCGTATACAATGGTTACTCATATGATTGTACGGTTGAAATGATGGGCGACGTCCAGATAATGCCGCTCATGTACTTCCAGCTCCTCAATATGCCGATGTTTAGAGGTACGTATATGATTTACTCTGTCACACACACGATGCGTCCTGGAGACATGACGACAACCTTCAAGGGAATGAAACTCTCGAAATTCGCGCTGCCGTTTGCGAAGGGATGGTACACCAACTCCAGAATGTATGTGGCAAACGACGGAACACTACTCCCTGGTGAATATATTGACGGTTGTACGGAATACGGCACAACAGAATACAAACTCAACAAGGGACAAAAGGAAATGCTAATTTCAAACAACACAGGTATTACCAGAAATGAACACGTTGACACATATGAGAAATTAAGGGTGTGGCAAACAGACGTGACAGTGCACGTACATACAGATAAATTCGTCAATGGTGTACAAGGTTCGAAATATGTTACTTTCCAAATTAATAAAGCATTAAAGGAAGACGTGGAAAAGATTTTCGACGCCATTTACAACACTGTTATGCCAAACGGAAAATATTTTGTTGTTAGAAAAGTTGCTGGTTACAACGACAGTCCGCCGAACAGTAAAGAAGGCAGGAGATATATACACAACAACAGTTCTCCGAATTCAAAACAACTCTCTTACCACGCTTATGGTGCTGCAATTGACATAAATTGGGATGAAAACCCGTTGAGAACTTATGACGGAAAACAAGACGACGAATATACCATGCGTACCGACAATCATCCGGTAGTAAAGATTTTCAAAAACCAAGATGATAGGTATAAGCACAACTACACATGGGGTTGGGGTGGAGACTGGAAACGTGCGTCTAAGGATTATATGCACTTCTCACTTTTTGGCGGTTCCTAATTATCAAACAAACCTAATGAAATGTATACCTGCACATCAGAAGCACAACAGATAACAGAATACAACGGGATAGCAATCCCGAAACAAACCGCCGTGCCCGACAATGAGAAAACCAGGGTTATGGTGATGTTAATTGATAAACTAATATATGAATCTGGACTACCGAACATAAACCTCACAATAGCGTGTGGTATAGCTGGTAACGTAAAAGTGGAATCCGAGTTCAACTACACGGCAGTCAACAAGAGAAGCGGGGCGTTTGGGTTGTGCCAATGGTACAAGTCGCGTTTCGAAAACCTCTACAACTACTGTAAACAAAACAACTTATCATACGAATCTCCGGAAGGGCAAATCAAGTTTTTAGTCCATGAACTAAAAGAAGTCAGCACTTACAGGAAAGTATACGACAAGATTTCGTCCCCAGAATACAGGAACGACATTGACAAGATAGCTCACTACTTCTGCATGCATTTCGAGATACCGGGTGAACAATACTGTACCACAAGAGGACAAAAGGCAAGACAAGTCTATCAGGAGTACAATTCCATCAAACAACAGTCCTAGACATTAAGAAACGCCCCTCCTCCAGACGCCTTCGAATCCCGTTGCCCAACTTTTCACATAACGCCATCGTTTCTTCCATCAGCTCGTCCGAACACTTAATGAACGGAGTGAATAGATACAAGTCAACTTTTAACCTACTCCATTTCTCAGGGTTCAAATTGTCTCGGGTACAGTCGAAATCCACAAGATGGTTGTCCGACAGCAAATCCGATTTTTCAACAAACAACCCCGTAATCTCGATTACACGGTTCTCAATCCCGTCAACCACAACCTTGTTCACCTTTGAAGAAGACTCGGGTTTGACGAACGACTTGATGCACGCCACGGAAGACACGCCGTTTTGACGCCTCTCAACATTAATCTCGAAGGTAAAAACACCGTTTTCTACAATTTTCTGCATTTTTTGAAAATTTTTCACATATAATATACTTTATTTGGTCAATTTGAAGTACGTTTCAGTCAGAAAATTTCACATGCAAGAATTTCATGAGAAAAACGGAAGGTAAAATAGGGAACATCATCGTCTCAGGCAGCGGAAAGAACTATCCGAAGATATTCAACATAGGAAAGACGTTCGCAGACATAGACGCCTCACTACCCACACTCATCATAGGTCTACAGGAGTCGAAAGCACTTCTAGGCAAACGCTTCTCAATCATAGAAAGACGACCGAAGGAAAAGCTCTGGTGGACGTACAAGAAAACCGAACGAAACTACGACTACGAAGAGGACTACGAGGATTTCTATAGACACTGCCTCCATATGAAGCTCGGAAAGATACAGTACAAGTACGTGGATTTCACACGCTACAGATATTCAAGACTCAAATCCCTCATAAACTACATGAGGAACAGAAAACTGAAGACATGCTTCATAACACGAGACAGGAACTTCGTCTTCATATACGTTCCAACCGATTCGGTGGTGTTAGGACTCTCACTCAACCTACTGGAGTACTGCGGCATCCCAAAGGACAAGGCTTTGAGAAAACTGAAAACCAACAAGTCGAACAGCTTCATGAAAGACACGGCGTTTATGGATGGGACAATGAGAGAGGTGATAGGGAACGACACACACTACATTCCTGTACTCTCGCACATGTTTTCAACAAACTGACTATTTATCTACATAATAACTGTGTAATAAATTCAAGAAAATGAACAAGAAACTCAATAAAGTACAGGATATCCTCGGCGTCAACGAAATGCCGGAAAACCGCGTGAAGGTTGAAAAGAAGGAAAAGGGACTCTACGAGAAGACTTCGGACAGCACAATCCTTCTCACCGAAGACAACAAAATGATGCTCAACGACTAAAATAACACATAAGCATGGGTAGTGACTAAAATGTATTACAAGGATGATAACGAAAAACCGTTTGACAACAACGGTTTCACTTTTACCGATTTCCTGATGAGTTACGGCTTTGATCAACTTTCATGGGACACGCTTCCAGAAGAGGAAAAAGAACAATATCGCTCAGAATACGAAGAAATGGTGTCTGGTGCAAACGAAACCATCGATTCCGAAGGCGGGTTGTATGAAGCCGTGAAACTCAACAGGGCACGCAAGCGTTTCCAGCAAATCAACGAGTATATCCTCAACATGAACGGGGAGAACAGGGAAGCACAAGACGACGAACAACAGCCTCCAATGGATGACAACACGCAACAGCAACCGTCCATGGACGCAAACACCCAGCAACCCCAGCAGGACATGAGCCAAGCTGCCCCACAACAACCAGACGCCAACCAAACTCAGGTACCCCAACAGGAAACACCCGAACAACCAGAACTTGATCCGACAATCGGAGCAGAGGCTGACGAAAACGGCAATGGAATCCCGGACAACATGGAGAACGGAATCATGGAACCCGAAGAGGATTTAGGTGGAGCCATGGATGGTGAAATGGAATCAGACGAGGTAATAGACGTCGACGACCTAACACAGTCCCAGGAAACCACAGAATACAAACTCGATGGCGTGGACGACAAACTCAACCAGCTCATCAACATCGTCAGCAAGTTTGCACAGGCAATCGACGACAATGACGCAAAGGTGGAGGAACTCAAACACGAAATCGAGGAACGCAACCCAACGCAACAGGAGCGCCTCAACATACGCTCTATGAGCGGTTCGCCGTATACGGTTAGTCCACAGGACTACTGGAGCAGCCAAAACGCCCGCAATCCTCAATATAACGTAATTGCTGACAACGACGTGGCACCAAATGACGAAGAGGAACTCTACACAATCACGGACGACGACATAAAGAACTTCAACAAGAGTGACATCGAGAAATCAATCAACGAGTTCCCGAAGAACCTCAAGGATTATTTCGCATAGTACCACACGAGTAGAAGACTACTCATTCAACTCATCATATACGGGAGGGAGCCCAAAAGAATACACGGTGTTTCCCTCCCACCCTCTTCAAAAATGACAAACAACAAATGAAAACATATAAAATACTAAACAGCAAAAACCAACCACTCTTCGAATTGGACGTAAACCTACCAGAACCACTCCAATTCATATTCTGCAAGGACAGAATCACAAAGCAACGTTACTTAATGTTCCGCACAATTACGGAAAACTCGTTGACGGCACCCAAAATGCTGTTCCCTGTACCGTTTTGCCAATACGACGGAATAATCATAGAGAGAAAGTAAAAATCCACATACCACTATATGAAAAACGAAACAGGCGAACCAAAGTTCCTACAGCAATCGGAAGACGTTTGGGAACAAACCAAACAAGACATGGAAACATTGATAAACTATTGTCTATATTCTTATCAAAAAGAAGCCCGTAGAGGACTTTTCGTTTGAAAAACGACAAACTAATCACCTTAATATCAAAAAACACCTCCAGAGCCACGAAAACAACCTTGTAGAGGCAAATACAAAACGACACGCCGAATGAACAAGGATGCGTTTGGAAATGAAAATAACAAAAACAAAATATAAACCGATAGCCGCCACGGTTACAAAATCAAATGGCAGCAAACTGATGTAAAAATAACAAAGAAAAGTAGCTACAAAAAATGGAAAACTACAATTCAAACAACTACAACCAACAAGACGACAGCCCGTTCTATGAGAACCCGAAAAAGGGCAACACAACAAACGACGGAAGAAACAAACCCGTCTTCAGCGAGAAAAACTACCTCAACATAAGACTCGCACCCGGAGAAACCACACGACAAGTCAAAATCAGAATCCTGCCAATCAGCGCGACAAACAGTAAAATCGCACTTCCAGTGAAAATCCACTCACTTAAAGTTGACAAGAAAGTCGCACAGTCAGGGTTCAAGACATTCCTTTGTCTCAACGACGAACACCTGCCAAACCACGACGACAGAGGCTGCCCAATCTGCAACAAGTCAAAGGAATTCTTCGACATGGCTAACGAACTCCCAAAAAATGACGAACACGCCGCCGACAAGAAAAAGGCTTTCTGTAAAGAGGCGTTTAAGTACCAACCCAAAACCGCCTACATCGTACGCGTAATCGAACGCGGCAAGGAAGACGAAGGCGTCAAGTTCTGGAGATTCAACCACTGGGACAACGGAAAAGGCTGCAAGGACCAGCTCTTCAACCTATATACACTCCGCAAAGCCGAAGCCGAAGAAGCTGGAATCCCTAATTTCAACATCTTCGACTTGCACGACGGAAAAGACATCGTCCTTACCCTCACCAAGTCCGAAAACGAACACTCGCACATTAACAAAACCGAAATCACCATCACCGACGCAGGAATGTCCACACCACTCTCAAAGGACGAAGAACAAATCCAAGCATGGGTCAACGATCCTAAGGACTGGCGCGACATGTACGCCTTCAAGGACTTCCACTACCTCGAAGTCGTAGCCGACGGCGGTATCCCCGTCTACTCAACACAAGAAGGCAAGTACGTCGCCAAGGAAACAAAAGAGGAACAGGACGCAATCGCCGAACAAGAAGCTATCGACGAAGTACGCAACGGAGCCGGAACTTCTGGATATGAAGAAATGGGTACGGACGCCGACAACACGGACAATGAGGATGATCTGCCGTTTTGAGAAAAATTATGTACGAAACGAATAACCAATTAAATGAAAGGAATTTGAAACATGGCAAAACAAGCTGTTAAGAAAGGCGCAGGTGTCAAAAAAACTGGCATCGAGGCGTTTAAGGAAAAAAAAGGTTTAGTTTACAAGGACGGTGATCCAATCACCGTCACTTCTACTAACGCAGACAAAGAGATGCGTTTTTTATTAATGCCTGAGGCTTTTACCAAGGCAGTCGGCATAAACATACCGTTAAATTTTTTTAACATTATCGTCGGACACAGTAATAGCGGTAAAAGTACAATACTCAATCACGTGATTGTAGCCAGCCAACGCCAAAATTTATGTCCCGTGATTTTTGATACGGAAAATAATTTTGACTTTACCTACGCAAAAGACATGGGGATGGAAGCCGAACCAGTTTATGGAGACGTTGAAGTTGAACATGTAAATCCAGAAACTGGTGAGGTTACTGTTACTGTAGAACGAAAAATTGTGAGTTATACTGGTAATTTCCTGTACTTTAATAATGCCATACTAGCGGAGACTTATGGGACGAATGATTACACCACAGGAAAAAATAATGGTAAACCAAGAAAGGTGGCTGTCATTGAAGACATTGCTTATTGTATGAATGAACTTTTGACAGCCCAAGAAGAAGGTGAGATAGACACAGGATTGGTTTTTGTTTGGGATTCAGTAGGTTCAATTGGTTGTTGGAAAAGTTATAAAAGCCTGACTAACAACGCGTTATGGGACGCAGCGGCATTGTCGGTGAGCTTCTCAGGGCTGGTTAATGACCGGCTTTGTCGCTCAAGAAAAATTTCGTACCCTTATGATAATTGTTTTGTGGTTTGTAACAAAGTATGGCTCGACAGTATGAAAAATCCAATGCCGGGTGCGCCGCCGTCTTTAGCCCTAAAGGGTGGAAATAGTTTTTATTATGCCGGTCGATATATTTTATTGTGCGGGTCAACCCTTAGCAGTGGCATTAAAAGATTGATAGCAACGTCTCATGGGGTTAATTATTGTTGGGGAATTCTCACAAAACTCAAAACTTTAAAGAACCAATTACCTTCTCCTTACTGTATTACATATGAAGGGGAAGCGGTTTGTACGCCACATGGAATGATATGTCCAGATAAAGAAAGTATGGATAAGTATAAGAAAACACATGTATCAGCAATTCTTAAAGAACTTGAAAGACTTTCAGGTGTTTCGAACATTAAAGAAAATGAAATAGAATATTCGGAAGAAGAAGCTGAATAAAACACAATTTTTTCCAATTCAAACGACTATCCGTCGATTTAAAGACGGATAGTCTCAATTTTACGCAATTAATTGATTCATATTTTATTTATTAGGATAATTATAAATGTAAAAATAAAAAGAAAAAAAAAAATAACACTAATGAGAAAACCTAGAGGTTATTGGAGTGATTATTCAAATTGTTATGAAGCCGCAAAAGAGTATAACTGCCGTGATTCTTTTAGAAAAGGATGCTATGCTGGATATTTGTCTGCTTTAAAAAATGGATGGCTTGAAGATTATACTTGGTTTGTTAAACCAGATCCACATAACAAAGTATGGGATGAGGAAAGTTGTGAAATCGAAGCTCGCAAATATACAAAATGGATAGACTTCAAGACGCAGTCAAAAAGTGCTTTTTATGCGGCACAAAGATATAAATGGATCAAAAATTACACTTGGCTTGAACATTCACAAAAGCCAGACGGCTACTGGACCGAGGCTCGTTGTTATGAGGAGGCTTTGAATTTTACAAACCCGACAGACTTTAAAAATGGAAACAGCACGGCATATGCAACCGCCTGTACCAATAGATGGCTTAAAAATTACACATGGTTCGAAAAGAAGCCTAATCCAAACAAAAAATGGGATGAAGACACATGTAGAACTGAGGCTCTAAAATATGACACAAAAATGTCATTCGCTAATGGTAATAAAAGTGCGTATGCTATTTCACTTAGAAATGGATGGATGGAAAGTTATACGTGGTTTAAGGAATATGATAATAGAAAATGGACAATAGAAGCGTGCATTATTGCTTCATTAGGTTTTAAATGTAGAGGTGATTTTGCCAAAGGCAATCCAACAGCTTATGAAGCAAGTAGAAGAAATGAATGGATAGACAAATTTGTTTGGCTCAAAGATGAGCGTTTAGATTTGGTTAAAGGAAAAATTGATTCTGTATATGTATATGAATTTATAGAACAAAATGCCGTTTATGTTGGTAGGACGCTAATAAAACGTCAAAATATCAGAGATAAAGAACATTTGTTTAATGTAGATGCAGTATCCTCTTTTGCTAAAGAAAATAATATACCTGTTCCGCCAATGAAAATTGTAGAAACAGATTTAACAATAGCAGAAGGTGTTGAAAAGGAGGGTGAATGGGTTGAAAAATATAGAAATGAAGGATGGAAAATTTTAAATCGAGCAAAAACAGGATCAATTGGTGGGTTGGCTAGAGGGAATAGCAAATATACGTGTCAGTTGTGTTTTGAGTTGGCACAAGATTGTGTCAGTCGTTCGGACTATAAGAAAAAATATCCAACCGCGTATAACAAATCAAAAAAAGAAGGATGGCTTGAGAATTATACATGGTTTATACCTGGTGGTTCAATAAGACCAAAGTATACTGAAGAATTTTGTAGAACTGAAGCTTTGAATTATGACACCTTAATAGCATTCCATCGTGCGAATAAATATGCATATGACACAGCATATAGAAAGGGGTGGTTAAAGGATTATACATGGCTAAAACGTAAAACGCAAAAAACAAAAAAAGAAATAACACTTAACGAATGTATTGAAACAAGCAAAAAATGCAAAAACGTTACTGAATTTAGAAAAAAACATAAAACAGTTTATAGAAAATCTAAAGAAGAGGGATGGTTTGAAAATTTTGATTGGTTAAGCAACAAGAAAAAGAAAACAGTACAATGGACAAGGGAGGCGGTTGAAGCCGAAGCTCGAAAATATAAAACTGTAAAAGAATGGAGATTAAATAGCAACGGTTCATATTGTACAGCTGTACAGAAGGGATGGCGAAAAGAGTTTGATTGGCTTGAACGAGCTAAATTAAATAATGTAATTTGGACAGAGTCCGCTTGCAGAGAAGTAGCCGAAAAATGTACAACCCTAAAACAATATAGGGAAGAATACGCAAGTTCATATAACGCGGCTCTTAAAAACGGTTGGGTATCCGATTACACGTGGCTTGAGAAAGCAAATGACATTCAGGTTAAAGAGTGGACTCGTGAAATGTGTGAATCCGAAAGTAAAAAATACACAAGTCGTAGTGCGTTTTATAAAGGGTGTTCTCCCGCTTACCATAAATCAAGAATTGAAGGATGGTTAGATGATTTTGTATGGCTTGAACCGCAGCGTCACGAAAAAGACTACTGGACTGAGGCTCGTTGTGAAGAAGTTGCAAGAACCTACAAGCGTATGTACGACTTTCAAACTGGGAATATGGGTGCCTACAACGCTGCTAAAAGAAACGGTTGGTTGAAAAACTACACGTGGCTTGAGATGGTGTACCCAAACATGAAACCGAGAGGGTATTGGGATGACTATCAACATTGCTACGATGAAGCCAAACGCCATACGGATTATAAATCGTTTGTTAGGAAGTCGGGTGGCGCTTATAATGGCGCATTGAAACATGGGTGGTTGAAAGATTACACATGGCTTCAAGGTGGTAATAGAGGGTATAGAAAAAGCAAGAAAAACAACCCAGATATTACGGATGAATGTTAAGAATTTTCTTTCATCTTCGTAAAATTTACGAATACGGCGGAAAATTCCTAGCACGTTAGGATAAGAATACGTAAGAAATAATTTCATATACTATCACACGAATTTTATGGACGAAAATATCGAGAGCCAAGAAGAACATCTGATAAAAAAGAAACAATATCCGAAAGGGCGAAAATCTCGAGGATATTGGAATGACTATGATAATTGTTATCAAGAAGCCTTGAAATATCATAGTTCTGGTGAATTTTTTAAAAAAGCGGTTTCAGCACATAGAACAGCAAAAAAGAATAACTGGATTAAAGATTATACTTGGTTTGAAGAAAAATGTAAACCTAATGGTTATTGGAATAACTATGATAACTGTTATAACGAAGCCAAAAATTACCATAGTTGTAGTGAACTAAAAGAAAAATCATCTACCTGTTACAAATATTCATGTAGAAATGGGTGGATAGAAGATTACACTTGGTTCATTCAAAAATCAAAACCTAGTGGATATTGGAATAATTATGAAAACTGCTACAACGAAGCGAAGAAATATAAATCAAGAGGTGAGTTTTCTGATAAATCACCCACGGCTTGGAAATACGCAAAGAAAAATGGGTGGATTGAAGATTATTATTGGTTTGAAGAAAAGCGAAAACCGTTAGGTTATTGGACGCGTGAAAACGTTTATCGCGAAGCTATGAATTTCAGTACAATAACTGAGTTTGAAGATAAATTCCCTTCGGCTGTTGCTGTTGCTAGAAAAAATGGATGGACTGAAGATTTTACATGGATGGTTAAAAAAGAACGGCATCCGTCAGGGTGGTGGAATGCGGAACACACAAGAATGGAGGCTCTAAAATATACGTGCAAATCAGACTTTATATTTGGCAACAATTCTGCATACAACGCGGCAAGGAAAAACGGTTGGTTAGAAACTTATGATTGGTTTACTGACAAACGATTTGATTTATTCCAAGATAAAATAGACTCAATTTATGTTTATGAATTCGAAGATCTCAATACAGTGTATGTTGGGCGAACTTTGATGAGATGTCAGAAAAGGCGTGATTATTGTCATTTGTTTCGACAGGATTCAGTATCTGATTTTTGCAAAAAGAATGACATAGCACTACCAGAAATGAAAATTATTGAGACTGAATTAACAATTAAAGAAGGTGCTGAACGGGAACAATTTTGGATTGATTATTATAAAGATAATGGATGGGTTTTATTAAATAAAGTAAAAGGTGGAAGTCTTGGCGGTATAGGTAGACGTTTTTCTAAATACACGTATGAAGTGTGCTATCAAGCCGCTTTGTCGTGTAGTACGAGAGGTGAATTATTAGAAAAGAACGCATCTATATATAATAAAGCTTGGCATGAAGGTTGGTTAGATGATTATACATGGTTGAAAACAAAAGGTGAAGTTTGTTCGGAAACAAAAAGGGTATACACAGAACGTTTATGTTTTCAAGAAGCTCAGAAATATCAAAGGACAGCAGATTTCAAAAAAGAAAGCAAAAAATATTATCAAGCAGCTGTAAGATATGGGTGGATTAAAGATTATACTTGGCTTAAACACGAACGTAAATCATATGATAAAGATTCATGTTTTCTTGAAGCACAAAAATACACAGAGTTAAATGACTTTAGGCTACATAGTAATGGTTATTATCGAAAAGCACAAGCAAACGGTTGGCTATCCGAATACACTTGGTTAAAACGTCGTTCATACAAAAACCTCAGCACAGAAGACATTCCGAATTCCGAAGAATAATATTCACATAATACTATACAAAAATGTCAAGATTCAACAGGTTTCCATCCACCCAAACGCTTCCTCATCCATTCGGCGTCGGTGATGTCATAGCGCACGTTAACAGTCCAAACGACGTTTTCTTCGTGGACTCCGTAAGCGGCACAGGATACAAGTGTTTCTGGTTTGTCGACGGTGAGCCGGATTGCGAGCGTGGAATCGGGTTCCTTTTTGAGGACGAGCCGTTTTTTAGGAAGGTTGAAATTTAGAACAATATGACAGAGAAAGACAAGATTTCATATAAAATAAACGAGATTGTTGACAGAATTCAAGCAAACGCTCCAATACTCATGGATTATATTCTTCATAAAAGAAATGAGTATACACCGGAAAATCACGACAGCATGAAGATAACGCTGTATGAATTCACTGTTGATTATTCCAAAGATTATTCAATTCCGTTATTGTTGACTATAACTTGGTTTCCGCATCCAAACGTCAAACGAGACTACAGGAAGAAACGAGGCGTGCCGCACACGTGTTATGACTTTGAAAACAAAGAAATCCACGTTTTCATTAATATAATTGATGATTGGTTTAACTTTGACGGGACAATACATGATGTACAAAACGCGTTAGGTTATGGGTGGGTTGAATACAAGGAAGAAGAACTGTTAAATCACACGTTTAAGGAGGTATACGGCGGTTTTAAAGATAAGATTCTGGAAGATAAGAGGAAATTACAATGGACTACGGATTATATACCATTGTTTACCCGTTATTACGAACCATTGACTGATAAACACATAAGGCTATATTAAGATAGGTACGTCTGATGTTATTATACAGTAGTGTTTAACAAGAAATATCAAGGGTGAATACGAAAACCATAGCCACCCTATTTTTATACTCCTAAAATCTCCACGTCCTACTTCTTCGTCTTGAAACCGCCCAACAACAGCATAGCCCTCGTCCTGCGTTCGTCGCGCCTCTCCTTAGACGCCGTGCTGTAGAAAGGCAACTGATGTTTAGGTTTTTGATCCGCTATATTGAGGGAGTCCTTTGGCTTCGAGCCGTTTATGTCTTCGTATGTCAAAAACGACTTGCTGCTGCGCCACGAGCGTATCATGGCTGCGTCCTTCGCGGCGTCCTTCATTTTCCTGAACATATAGAATTCCATCACAAACAGCCCCATAGCCAAACAAGTTATAGTGTCGTCGTGGAAACCGCTCATATGATCAGGACGCCCGTTCTTCCAAACCCAGGTATCCAATTCATTGATTACACGTATGCTTCGGACCCTGAAACTGTTATCCGTTAGACGTTCGCGGAATTTGTCCAGCATTTGGGAACGAAGGGCGTTTGTACGGAATCCTGGAAGACGCTCGTCCTCTTTTTTCTCTTTCCGTTTGTTCACCGTTTCGCCAAGTGAGAATTCCTTCAGCTTCGGATCTTCACGATACAAATTGGGGTAACCTCGGTTAACCAAATAAGTGATTGGTAACTCCCCCCATCCACCGATACAGTCCACAACGATGAGTCCACACCCGTATTCCATGCCTAAGTTAAACAGGATTTCGGCAACCTCCTCTCCATTTTTCATACCAGAGTACTCAGCCACCTGTGCATAGTATGGGATTCCGTTTTCATCAACCGAGTCACAATCAATGACTTCGATTGCCGTGGCATCGTCGGAGCTTCCGGATGAAACGTCGGCTGCGATTATATAGCGGTGTCCAGGAATATACGGTTCCCATATCCACAAATCCTTGTTGAGAGGGTATTTCAATGGCCAGTCGTCCGTGATTTGAACGACGTTTTGGGTGTGTTGAGCCTCTATCACGCTCTGACTCAACACATTACCTGCTGAGCCGACAAAACTCGCATTTAGTTCCTGGGCGATAAGTTTCTCGTCATTGTTGAAACTTCTGCACATTTTCACATACCACGGGCTTGTCGGTATCCAACCGTCTTTTTCAAGCTGCCTCCAACGTTCCTCGTCGTATGGTATGTTACCAAGTTTATCAAGTACCTGTTCTTTGATTGTTTCTTTTTCACCAGTCTCCTCCTCAATTTTGTACCATTCAAGGAAACGGTTATATCTTGGATCTTGGAACCATTTAAACTCGACTGGTATGAAGTTGTTCCGTTTTTCGAGTGCTTGAGAATATGTCTTATAATAAAGTTCGTCTTTTCCTTGGGGCGTGCTTATCATCACCGTTTTGTAATCTGCCACGGCTGACTGGGCCGCACTAGCTGCCCCGAACAATTCTAATCCGTCGACGACATAAGCAGCTTCGTCTATGCAAAGTATTGATACTGAGGAGATTCCGCGCATCGAGTCCTTCTTCGCTGACCTCGCATAACCTTTACATCCGTTCACCAATTCGAACTCACTTTGGTTCTTTTTGACAAAAATAGTTTTTTGATTTTTAGGATCATCCTTATTCGGGGAATAGAAAGCATTTCCATATAAAAATCTCGGGGTTTGCAAGAGGTAATCTACCACCTTCTGTAAGAACTCCTGTGCCATGGATTTTTGGTTAGCCAAAATTAATAGGGTGAGTGGATTGGAAGGGTCTGAAAGCGCCATTTGAGATGCCACCCATGCCGACGTTATTGTTGTAATACCAGCCTGACGGTGCTTGATTGCAATCACCTGATGGTTTTCAGCAAGCGTTTTTAGAAATACTTTTTGTCTTGGAAATAGTTGAAACGGAACCTTTTTACCACACGTTCCGTCATAGGCTGTAAAGTATGATTGAATAAGTGAGATGCGAGATTTATCTTTGTATAGACGCACAAATTCGTTTTGCAGAGGGTTTGCCATTTATCTACTATCATTTACTAATAAATAGCAAACACAAAAAACCCGCTAAAGTTATGAAACAATAGCGGATTGTAATCTTTAAACATTCAATTCTGTTTAACTTGTCGAATCAAGAAGCCCACACTTTATATGTGGGTAAATCACCCACGTTTAAGCCAAGTCAATTTATCTAATATACCAAGCCTTCTTGCTGCACCATACGCACCCTTAGCTTCCTTGCGGAAGGATTTAAGTGTGTCGAACGATTTCGAACATTCAATAATTCTAGACTCCGTCCAGTATCCAGCAGGTTGGCACATTTTCTTCAACCATGTTAGTTTGTCAAGACATTTCAATTTACAAGCTGCATCATATGCTTCTGACTCTTGAAGCCTGAAGCTTTTTAAGTCGGTGTATAGTTTAGCAATTTCGATTATTTTCACCATATTCCATTTTTTTGGTTTTGGTTCAGCAGTTTTCAACCAAGTAAAGTCCTTAATCCATTTGTGTTTTACACAATAAGCATATATTGTTGGTTCGGCTTTTCTAAATTGTTTGGCATACTCGTATTGTTTACTAATTTCAGCACATTCTTCTTTTGTTCGGCACTTGTGGTGTCTTTCAAGCCAAGTGTAATCTTTAATCCATTTATGTTTTAAAGCCAGATTATACACTTGTGGCTCATTTTCTATCAATTCATGTATTGATGAAAATTTTTCAGCAATTTCATAACACTCTGAATATGTTCGTTTTGTAATATCACGTATAAGCCAGGTAAACTCTTCAAGCCATCCCATTTTACGACATCGAGCATAACAAGATGGTTGTTCTCTAGAGAAAGTATTAAGTTTATCATATGACATCGCAATTTCTGTGGCTTTTTCATGGGTATATTTAACTCTTCCACCACCAAACGAACCGACACCCACCCCAGTAGAACCAGTGTTTAAGACATTCCACCCATCATTAGAAAATTCTTTAACATAGAAATCTTCGTAATATTGTGCTTCTTCAGAAGTAAGGTTTTCTTTCAAAACGTCTGGATATGGTATTTCTATACCACATTCAGTAAAATTTATGTAAACGACGCTAGGTTTGTATGGATTTTTATGTCGATTGTGACGCGTCCTTAAATTGTTAGTAAGTCCAATGTAACAAGATTTGTTTTGTTCATCTTTATAAATATATACTGTGTACTTACTTTTATCCAGAGACAGATTTTCAATTGCTTTAGGTTTAAACCAATCCATTTCTTTTAGCCACCCGTTTCTCATACATGCAAGGTAACAACCTTTGTCTTGTAATTCGAAATCCTTCTTGTACAGATATCGCTGTGCTACGGGCCATGCTGTCTCACGAGTCCATTTTTTGTTATGTACAACAGGGCGTACAAGCCACGTGTATGAATCTAACCACCCATTTCGAAGCGCACTTAAATATGCGGATGCATTACCATTTTCGAATCCACTGCGTGATGTATACTTTTCAGCCTCACGTCTTGTACTCTCCTCGTCCCACACGGTTTGTTTTTCTGGGAAGTCGAAATCTTTAAGCCATTTATTTCTAACAGCAGCGTTGTACGCGGACGGATTACCGCGTTTGAATTCTGTTGGTGTGAGAAACTTTTCGCTTTCGCGCCTACAGTCCTCATAACTCCATAGATGTTCTTTTTCAGGTGTTTGTAACCAGTCGAAATCATCAAGCCAGCCTTCACGCAATGCGGCTTTGTACGCTCCGCGTGAACCTTTCTGGAATTCCGAACGGCACGAGTATTTACGTGATTCGGCTTCCGCATCTTCTTTCGTCCATGTTGCATGATTTCCATCAGGGCGCTTAAACCATGTGTAATCTCTAACCCAATCATTACGCCTTGCAGCCCAATAAGCTTTCGAATTTTTCTCTTTTAGTTCCTTGACACAGCTACAAGTTATAGCTATATCCCAAACTTTCTGGTAATCCCAATGTTCTTTTGCCATAATAATCTAATTGGTACATTATTTAACTTTATTTATTATACTACAAAAATAAATATTATCATTAAAAATATCCCAAAACTTGCAAAATATTTTTCAACGCCATTTTACTACAAAAAAAAAAACGCTTCTCGTCCTACAAGCACCATCATAAAAACGCTCCGTACACTTCGTTTGCCTTCGTGCTTGGCAAATTCCACGCCCGAGGCAGAAAAACGCCTCACAGCCCGCGAAACACCCCGAATTTTTGAAATCTTACCTATTTATACTCTGTCATGACAAACACGAGGACAATTATATTAACCGAATCCCAATTACGCCACCTTTTGGAGACAACCACAGAGGAGATTGATACGGCGTGTAAGGATATTAACACCAAACCAACTGATGCCCAGAAGGAGGCTGGAAACTACAAGATGGGGCATTTCTCTATCAAAGGCATGGAGATAACAATTGAGACGCCGAAGGGTTCGTACCGCTATTACAAAAACGCCAACGGTTCCGAAGGCAAGACAAAGATGAGGAACCATTACGGTTATTTCACGAACACGACTGGAAACGGGAAGGACGGTGATGCGGTGGACGTATTCATTGGGAAGTACCCGGAAGACTTTGAACTGGTGTTCGTGGTGGATCAGAACAACAAAAACGGTGAGTTTGACGAAAGCAAGGTTATGTTGGGATTCAAATCCAAGGAGGAGGCTAAGGCTGCGTATCTTTCGAACTATAGTAAAGGTTGGCGTGGATTCAGGGATATAACAGCTGTCAGTCTTGAGCTGTTCAAGAAGTGGTTATACAGGGGCAAGAAACAACGGAAGCCGTTTTCGGAGTACGTAAGCGTCAATCGGAAGAAGGTTGAGGAGTCGGTTTTCGTATAGGACTATCCACTTCAACGCCAGTTCATTACAATTTTTTGAAAAAATTTTCGTTTAAAAATCACGTTTGTGTTGTTTTTTGAAGTACGTTTCAGCTGTTGAAGAAAAACATTTTTGAAATGAAGCTTGAACAACAATATTGGACGATTCCGAAGAAGATGGACGAGCGTCCAAAAAACGAGGGCAAACCAAACGTCGTCAAGGATGTGACGTTCGGGCGTGCTATTGCGAGTATTGAGAGTTTCTGCAAGCAGCTGGAGTTTTTCCACCATTACAAGTTGGAGCAGAACAGGAGGCATCCGTCTCTTTTGGTGATATGGGTGTACTGTTTCAACCCGGATTATGTTTGTGAGGATTCTGAGACTGGTAGGGCGTTGCCGTATGTTCGGTGCGTTTTCAAGTTGAAGGACGACGACAAGCATGACATTATGTGTGACAAAGAGGATTTCAACGTTGACAAGATTGTGTAATGAAAACAAAGAATAATGAAACAAAGTATTATTGGACGTCGTGTGGTAAAAACACAAAGGAGATTCCTTTGAATCGCGAGAATTGGTGGTTTGTACAGTTGGACGCAACCATACGGTGTACATTCGGTAAGTACGATTTGCCGATGCCGAAAGCGGTGTTATTTGACAGGGCGCACGAGGGTACGAACAGCGTTCCAATAACCGTTGTAAGGGAGAACCTTGATGGTGTGAAAGACGTTTCGGAGTGGTTCTGGAAATGGTTTTTCGTAAAGGACGAGTTAGATATTCAAGCTCGGGCAAACTCAACGGACGATGTTACTTATAAGTTTCATATAATATGACACAAAAAACATACGACGTGATTGGTTTCCGCTACCTCAAGGAGCACAAGCAACTTCAAGCCGAGCCTGTTGCAATTAGAGTGGCTTTGGGCACCGCACGACGTTTCGTAAGAAAGAACAAAACGAGATATCCTTATGGTGTAGACATATTCGTACACCCAGTAGGGTTATCTCTGACACACAAATAACTGAATTATTAATCTTTTAAAAATTAAGTTACTATGCAACAGATTTTTATTGAATTTGAAAAGGTGAAGCAATTGGTGGCTAACACGGAGCCTGATGTGATTAAGTTCACTGAGGGTGGTGTAAAGGCTGCCGCCACTCGTGTCAGGAAGAACATGATGGAGATTAAGAACCTCTGTTCCGAAATCAGGAAGCTCGTTAGCGAGGCTAAGAACGACGGAACATACAAGCTCGGAGGTAAGTAAGCCATGGAAGAGAAGATGAAAGTCACGCTCGTCAAGATGGGCGACTTTAATTTCGACGAGAGCGGATACAAGGCTGTTGACAAGGAATTGTTCGACATGCTTGTGGACATGAAAAGTGAGAATCCTGAGGTAGAGACGGAGACGTTACCTGAAATGTTCTACTTTAAGGACAAGACGGCGTATGCTAATACGGCGTGGAAATACGACATAGACGCCGAGAAACCCGTATACGTCGATTCGAAGGGGCAGATTTTTTGCTTTCGCTCAGCAAAATGATGGAGACATGGTAAGACAGCCCATACGTAAACGCATACTCGAGTCCAAGCCGGAGTTAGCTAGGGTTCCGTTCAACACGTTATTGGTGGACGGTTCGAATCTCATGGAGGTTTGTTGGTCTGCGGCAGACGACATTTCAAGTAATGGCAGGCGTGTGGGTGGTATTTACCAGTTCCTGTTTCAGGTTCGTGCTCTGTTGGAGAAGGGAAACTTCAGACATTGTTTCTGTCTGTTTGATGGAGAGGGTTCGGGGCAAAGACGTTTCGAACTTTATCCTGCTTATAAAGCCAACCGGGACAAGACTTTCTCTGATGAGAACCTGTCGGATTATATGAAAGAAGTGAACGCTCGTATACACTCAATGCAGCAGAAGCTTTACAAGAAGCCGAAGCGTACGGAGAGTGAGAAGGAGAACTTCTTCTGGCAGAGGGACGTCGTGATGAAGTGTCTTGAGGAGTTGTTCGTTAGGGTTGTCTGTTGTGATAAGACTGAGGCGGACGATTTCATAGGGTACTATGTGAGTCACAAGGCTCCAGAGGAACGGGTTGTTATTTGCTCGAACGACAGGGACTTAACCCAGCTCATTTCGGACGACGTGATAGTATACGTTCAGAGCATGCACGACTTCGTAAACACGAAAAACCACACGGAGAAATTGGGATACGACTACAGGAATGTAAAGTTGAAGAAGATTATCTGTGGAGACGCGTCCGACAACATCAAAGGTATCAAAGGTGTTGGTGAGAAGACATTATTTGAGAACTTCCCAGAAATAAAGGAACGGGAGGTAACGCTTGAAGAAGTCATAGAGAAGGCGCGGCGTTTGAACGAGGAGCGTGTTGCTGAAAAGAAAAAGCCTTTGAAATGGGCTGAGAACATTGTGAACGCTGTCACAGACGGTTGTCAGGGTGACAGGGTGTATGAGATTAACGACACCATAATCGACTTGAAGAACCCGTTGATGACGGAAGAGTCGAAGGAACTTATGGAGTCGTACATGGGTTCTCCTATGGATCCAGAGGGCAGGAGTTTCGCCAACCTTTACGGGATTCTGATGGAGGCAGGTGTTGATGCGTTCCGGGACGAGACGCGTTTCGGTAATTTCTTCAACATATTCAACTATTTGATTGACAGTGAAAAGAAATACGCGAAGAGTGTTGAAAACGACTAGCTGTCATGGTACGTGAAGTATATTTTGTTTAACCTTTTAACCGATTCGTAAATACAGGAATGGATAATAAGGAACAGAGGGTGCAAAAGTCAGTGGACAACAGTGCCTTCAACGACAGGTTCAAGTTCATTTTATCGGTGAACGAGAACATTATCTGCGAACGTTTCTTCAAGATTAACGGCTTCGACTACGACGCCATCAATTCCGAACGGATGAAGAGTCTTTTCGTTGGAGACGACGGTTACACATACGGCTACGTAATCAACATGATTATGAACGACTTGAAGTCAAAGAGCCGTGTCTGGACGTGGTATACGACGGAGACGCCCGTAAAGATGACGGGTTTCGAGGGGGAATGGGTTCATGAGGAAGGGAACATATTCAAGTTGTTCTGTCCCACTGTGAAGGAAGCAACCTACCTCGTTTATCCGGAACGTGTGGTTGAGGAGGAACCAGCACAGGTACAGGAAGAGTCTGTAAATGAGAGTGAGTCTGAGGATGTGAAGCCGTTTGACGTCACATTCAAATTCTCGTTCCAGATGGCTCAGAAAAGCTCTGTGAACCGCGAGGGTAAGACTGTGTTCTCCGACTACAAGCCAGTGTATGAGGTGATTTGGGACGGTTCTGTCTATCCCAAGTTCGTGAGGAACAGCGTCGATTTGACTAATGCCTTCGGACGTTGGGATAAGGACGTCAACATGATGAACTTTATACAGAGCCTCACATACAGGATGACGTGCGACAAGCGTGACTTGACTTACCATATCATAAGGGAGATTTGCGATGCCGCGACGTTTGCTGACGATGAGCCTTTAACAACCCAGAGGAAGCAACGTGTGACGTCGTACCTGAAATACGGTGACAAGAAGTATCCAATGTCGAACTTCGACAAGGAGTACGTGGACGGATGGAAGAAAGCAGTCGAGAAGAAGACTAGCGACTACTGGCGTGGACGCATCTGAGACTGAAGAACGTTTGGGATGGATTGGTGTTGGGAAACTGGCACCAGTCCTTTTTTGGGTATTTTAATAACAAAGAAAATTTTAAATGGCTGCGAAAAACAAGACTGGGTTGGCGAGCGACTTGAGCATGTTCTCGCTTGATTACCAGTGCGCAATTTTGAAGATGTTCATCGAGGACAGGGATTTCTCACTAGCCACGGTGGACACAATGGATCAGAACCATTTCACGGCTAACCCTGAACTGAGGAGGATAGCCGCAATCATAAAAGACAAGACGATAAAGCTCCGTAGGACAATCACATACGACGAGCTGGACTTGTACGTCCATCAAACAGTAAACGATGATATTGCTGTTGAGAACATAACGGAGCTTGTCTCCAAAAAGATAAAGTCGTGCCGTTTCGGGCAAAGCGAACTTGAGGCTGTAAAGTCCGCATACCAGGAGTTCCTAACCACAATGGAGAGCGTCAGGCTGGCTAAGGAATTGGCTGAGTTAGGTAAATCAGGTAAAATCAACAAGGAAGATGTGCTTGAGAAATTCAGCTTCTACGACAAACGCACCACGTTCAGCGAAGTTCATGCAAACGAGGTGGATTTCTCGGATGAGGATTTTTTCGACTTCATTATCAGTGACGATACTTATGAGTGCATACCCACCGGGTGCAAACCATTGGACGAGCGTTTGGGTGGTGGATTGAGAAAAGGTGACGTCGGTATCCTAGTCGCAGGTAGTGGTATAGGAAAAACATGTGTGACTTCGGGTTTCGCGGCGTATGCGGCAGGAAAAGGATACAATGTCGTCCACTTCATATTGGAGGACAACCCGAACGACGTGCTCAAAAAGTACATTGGTTTCGTCTGCAACATTGAGGTGAACGCTTTTGGGTTATACCACGACAAACTCAAGGAGAAGTATCACAACCCCAACATATACGAGGCTATAATGAGGATGAGGCGTATACGTCAGGTTGCGTCCTTGAACAAGTCAGGAAGAGTACACCAATACAACACGCTTATCATAGACCAGGAACTCGTCAAGTTGGAGAACATGGGTTTCCATCCAGACTTGGTGGTAATCGACTACTTCGACAGAATCAAGCCAATCATACCCAAACAGAACCTTTGGGAGAAAGATCAGGACATTTCAAACGAACTGAACGACTTGGCAAAATCACACAACGTGGCAATTTGGGTACCCTCCCAAGGAAACAAGCAAGTACAGGACAGGGCAACCAAAATCACGATGTCCAACATGACAGGAGGCGCATGGAAGGGCTACACGGCACAAATAATCATTGCCATGCAGAAGTTCCTCGAGGATATGTCAACCGACAACTCAACCATACAGGTTCTGAAGAACAGGTACAACAACAATTTCGCACCAATCGGAGTCGAGTTCAACAACGGTACGTGCCGTTTCGGGAAAGAGACAACGAGCACCGACGCAATCTTCGAGAACATAGAAGTGAACAGCAAGCGTATCGCGGATATCGTGTACGACGACTACAAAAAAAGCGGAGTTTCAAAGCGTTAGAAACATCCGCGAAACCTATTTTATTGAGAACGAATTATTTACACAACAACCTGTGTATCAACGACTTGAACGAAAAACAAGTTTGAAAAATCGTGCTATTTATCACTCGCATTTTGGGCGCCAAACTAGAGGAAGTCTGGAGTCCAATTGCCGTTTTTTGGCGGACGAAAAAGCCAAGTTGCTGATATACAATAAACATAAAACATTTTGATTACATTGAAGATTTTAAAGAGAGACGGAACCGTCGAGGAATTCAACTTTGACAAGATACGCACGGCGGTTGGGAAGGCGTATGCCTCATGCGGAAAAGAAGTTAATGAGAAGGTGCTAAACCTCATCTACAACGAGCTCAAGGTGGACAAATACTATGTCGAGCCAGTCAGCGTCGAAACGATTCAGGATATCGTTGAGCGTATGATTGGAAGGTATGACTTCGACGTGGCTAAGGACTATATTTTGTACAGGGAGAAGCACAAACAGGCGAGGTTTATGGATGAGAAGTTGGATTACATTTTCAATTATATTGATTCGGATAAATCTGCCGCAACTTTATCAAATACAGATGATAATGCTAATGTTTTTTTAAAAACAGCTTCAACTTTAGATGGTGAGTTGTATAAGGACACTAATCGTGTTTTGCAAAGAAAAATAATGAAAAAACTACTCGCCAAAATTGACTCTCCGTATAAGGATGACTACATAAAGGATTTGGAGCATCATATTATTTATCAACATGACGAAACTGGGCTATTGAAACCTTATTGTTCAGCTTATACATTATACCCCCTTCTTGTAGACGGTACATCGAACATAGATGGTACTAATAATGGTGCACCAAAACATTTGAGTTCGTTTGTTGGACAGTTTCAAAATTTGGTGTTTCTTTTGTCCTCACAAAAGAAGGGTGCTGGGGCATATGGTGAGTTCTTCAACTTTTTCAGTTATTTCTGTGAAAAAGAGTGGGGTAAGGATTATTTTAAAAGGGAAAACGATATTGTTACTACAGACAAGTGTGTAAATCAGATGACAATTGGGAGTGTTATTGATCAATATTTTCAATCTGTATCACATTACATATGTCAACCAGCATCCAATCGTGGAAACTCTAGCCCGTTTACAAATTTCAATGTATTCGATTCATATTATTGGCATGCATTGTTTGATGATTTTACATTTCCGGATTTTTCAAAACCCAATTGGGATGCTGTAAATTGGCTTCAAAAGCGTTATATGAAATGGTTGAACAAAGAAAGAACAAAAACTTTGTTAACATTTCCTGTTATGACAGTTTGCTTGTTGACTGATGGAAAAGATATTGTTGATAAAGAATATAAAGATTTTGTAACCCAACAATGGGCTGAAGGTGATTCGTTCTTTGTTTATTTATCCGAAAACCCTGATAGCGTCTCATCTTGCTGCCGGTTAAGAAACGAAATAACAGACAATACATTTTCTTCAACAACAGGTTTAACTGGTGTACAGACAGGTAGTTGCAACGTTATGACACTCAACTTAAACAGGATAGTTCAGGATTGTTACAACAAGTACTACACTGAAAAAACGGCGGATGGTCGAGCAGCGTCCGATATTTACAGCACAAATTTCCATGTTTTGTTAGAACGATATTTAAAAGATATTCTGGATAGAGTATATGACTATCAAAAAGCTTATAAAACAGGTTTGTATATTATGGATAAAAAAGGAATGTTCCCACAGACGAAAGCGGGTTACATTTCTCTCACTCGCCTCTATAGCACGTTGGGTGTCAATGGTTTAAATGAAGCAGCAAGGTTCCTCGGAATGAAAGTTTCGAACAACGAAGAATACATGAATTTTGCTTCTTGGATTCTTGGTGTTATAAATGATTATAATAAAGAAAATTCCACCGACAAATTCCGCCTAAATTTAGAATTGGTACCTGCGGAAAGCCTTGGTTGTAAGAACTTTACGTGGGATAAAGAGGATAATTATTGGGTTCCTGACGACGTGAATTTGTATAACAGTTACATTTATGACGCTCACGATCCGAATACGTCAATCCTTGACAAAATCGCGATGCACGGAAGCAAAATTTCCAAGAATATAACTGGTGGACAAGCTTCACATTTGAATTTGGAAGAGAATCTTACCAAAGAACAGTATACAAAATTGTTGGAATACGCAGTTCAACAAGGTAATAACTACCTGACATTCAATGTGATACAAACACAGTGTGATGATTGCAAGCACATTGCAAAACATCCGTTTGATGTTTGCCCGAAGTGTGGCTCCACAAATGTTACAAGATGGACACGCGTTATTGGGTATCTCCGTCCAGTAAAAACTTGGGGTGAAGGCAGAAAAGAAGAGTTCAAACATAGATATTTTGCTAAAACAGAAGAATTAGAGTGAACTACCCCCACCTAAAGGAGGGGGCTTCCTCCTTCATTGATGACGCTTGTTCTAAGACGTGTCTTAGAATAGGGGCTCCATCTCCAGAGGCGTAAATTCCGGCGGTTCCCGCCGTATTATAACTCTCTTCGGTGACTACACCGTAAAAATAATCGCGTAGGTTCAACGCAGCGTTTCCGTCCCTGTCGAGCTCCGCTCCGCAGTGCGGACACGTCCAT
>JAEIGA010000580.1_pt1 | contig 53933 bp, 67 predicted proteins | sample 9270691 | NCBI WGS metagenome assembly JAEIGA01 (sample SAMN17057246, study PRJNA624740) | gut metagenome | biome: biome; isolation source: fecal sample | host: Bos grunniens | place: China: Xizang | collected 2019 | reverse complement strand
GGTATAATACGCATGTAACCAAAATATGATTATGTGGCAGGAAAGGTGATATGAATGTATGTAGAGTACGATGTAAAGAAATTAAAAGACGAACTTACGGTTGAGGATATTAATAAGATTGTGGGGGAATTGGGGGGTGAAAACCCTATAAAATGTCAAATTATGTTAAAAAATGCCACTCAAACAAGTATAAAGTGGTAATTTATTATGTTAAAACCCGCCTATTTTAGTTTAATAGAGCGGTATTTTTTAACATTTCTTTAAAAATTACCATTTTGTACTCATTCAAGTGGCATTTTATTACATTTTTCGTAAATTTTCAACAATAATCTGTTTACTTTAAAGTAATTTTTCAACACAGACTTCTAAAAGTCAATATCTACACAAGATAAAAAGTAATGTCTAGTAGCTTCAACTCCATTATCTACGTTAAAACAGTCAAAATTTACCTCGTCAAAGTCAAAAGATTGGCATTTTCTTGCAAGATTTAAAGCTTCATCTTCTGTCAAAGATAGATTATATATTGGACATCTATCACATATCTGGCTCTGAGTTTTACTATTAGACGAGTCAGCTAATTTGTTTTGATATACATGATTAGCCAGCTCTTTATCGTCTTTAATAACGCTATGGACGCCAACAGAGCGTGTTATTTCATCGTAATAAGTAATAATATAAAGCATTTATTCTCCTTATTACCAAGCTATAATCACAAGGATTATAAATATCCAACCAAGTAGTTTAAGGACTGCTTTTGCACAGTCCATATCTACTTTATCTCCGCCAGTAGTCCAATTATACATAAAATATTCATGTAAATTCATAATTAATCACCTACTTAATGCTCAAGTTTTCCTTTTCTACAAGTGAAGCTCCCTTAACCTTAATACCATTCTTAAGGTCATTCTTAATCTTAGTCTTATCTACCTTTGAAGGCTGAGGAATAAGATATTTCTTGGCAACCTTAGACTCGTCTGGAATTTCTACTACAGTAGACTTTCTAAAACCAATTACCGCTCTAGGGTCTTTAATCTTAAATTTAGAAATTAAAGGCTCAGCAACAGTATTCTTAAGGTAAGTATCAATATACTTCTTAAGCCATTCAGCTTTGTTCTCTACAGTCTTCTGTCTCTTAGCAAGTTTCATTTTCTCATTCTTAATAGCTTCAGCTTCAGCGTCAAGAGACTTAATAAGACATGCAATATTAACAAGCTTATCATTTAGTTCCATCTCAAGAGCATCAATCTTCTTGGTAAGCTCTTCTCCCTCAAGGATTTCGCCATTTTCATCAACATTAAATTCAATTGCATTCTGCAACTGTTCATCAATTTCGTATAAACTAATTCCCATTATTTCACCTCTTCAAAAAAGCAACTGTTAAAAACGCCATCAACTTCTTTTAAATACACTTCCGTGTACCAACCATGAACAACCAAATCATCCAATGTGTATTCTTTGCCAACTTCTAAATTTTTAAGACATTCAGAAGGGGTAAATGGATTATCAAAGACATCAACACATTTAATTTTTCTTGGGGTTGAATCAAAAATATCCATATCATTATTTCTCCTTTCCTAAAACCCTTTAAATTTTCTATCACAGCCATAACACCATCTATAAGCAATTGTTTCAAGATAATAACCACTATTCACCATTTCTTCATACAATTTATCTCTGTAATATTCATTGAGACTTGGTCTGTCATTAGAAATCTTGATAATATATCCTTCATTACTATATGCCAATATTATTGGGGTATAAGCGTAATATGGAATCAAATCAATCTGAGAATCTATTCTAAGCTCTATCGGGTTATCTTCAATAAAAATATGTACCTTAGAAAAATCCTTTATTTCTCCAATGGAAATTAAACTATCATATAAGTCGTGTCGTCCGCTGAATTTACTCATACTTTTTTCCTTTCATACATTCTTCTGCTTTAATTGGTGTCTCAAAAATTAAATCTTTCTCATTATATCCAATACATACAGCCTCACCACAATCAACATAACCAATAAGAGTTCTTGGGTATATTGTAGAAACTACAATTTCTTTAATTGTTACAGTGTTAGTTATTCTATTATGATATACATACCACAACTTTTGACCTTTAGCATACTCGTTTCTATAATCAAAATCTGGGTCTTCTAAATTTATAACATGAGCCTCTGCAAGCATTCGCTTACAAATATCCTCATAATCTGTACTTAAAGGAGAAACCCAAATTTCTTCATCTGTAAGCTGTTTCTTTTCTTCTTTCTTTTTCTTCTTGGTTTGTGTTTTAGGTTTAAGCTTTTTAGTAACGCTACCCGTCTTTGAAATACTAGCGATAGGTTTAATCATTGGCTCTCTCCTTTCTGTATAATATTATAACATGGGCTCAACATTTTGTCAAGCCCTTTCATTAATTTCTTTTATTCTATTAATTACAACTTCTCTAGTCCATTTACCACACTTTAGCTTATCTTTTGTATCAAATGTACTGCTTGCGTCTATAATAGTTGTATTTTCGCTTATTGAACTTGACTCATTAGTATCATATACTGGTTTAGAAGAAAGCCCTACAACCACATCGCACGCACGTTTAATGAGCTGATATGACAGTTCTTTTGATGTAGCACTATTAAATTCTAATACAGTGTATCCATATCCAATAAGCATATCAATAAGAGCCATGCCAACTTTACCTCTACCAACTACCCCAATACAATTACTACGGTCTTTAAAATTCTCTTTAATATAATTAAAAATCCCCTCTGCTGTGGCGTCTAAATATTTATTAGAATGGCTTATATTATCAACATCCAACTGCGGAAAATCTTTTAATAAATTCACAATATCATCTTCTGTTTTACTATCTTTCACAGGAAATAAAGGCAATACTGCATTATTATTAATAGCCAATTCCCAAATCAAATTCTGAAGATTGTCTGTAATCTCCACCTTAATATCATTTTCATCACAATCTTTCTGAAGCCATTTAAGATACATATTACTCCACTTATTAGGATTATCGTAATATACAATTAATTTACTCATTAGTTCTCCTTATACTTAGTTAAAATTTCTTCGCACTCAAGCCGTAACTCTTTCTTTAATTTCTTTCTAGTAAGTTTTCTAGTATATCTTTTCCACCAGCTCCAACCACTAGGATGATTATGAGCCGATGTAGTCCAATTATGAATGAAATTGTCCTGAAATACTCTCTTTTTATGATTATTATTTTTGCTCATATTCTACACCCATCGCTCTTCTATTCCAATTTCGAATTGCTAGGTCTCTAAATTTATCTTCAACACACTGATAACCAAAGTTGTCAAAATCTTCTTTTGAGATTTTTACAATGGCTCTTGCTCCATAACAATTACAATTTCTGCAATACATAGCTACATGATATTTGTGTTCGTCTCTTCTAATAGAACACGTCTTTTGAGAAAATCTAATATCTACTCCACCGCAAAATGGACAATGTTTAATCATCATTTTATTTCTCCTTATCTAGTGCAATGTCTAACAGCTCTTCTCTTATTTCTTTTAGTCTTTGATTATATCTTTTTTCTTTCTCTATATCGGTAATTTTAATTTCTATATTCTTGCCATTATAATTTTTGATTAATAGACCCATATAGATTTCTTCTGCCTCTAACCCTTCTTCTATAAACTTAAAGGCATCACCTAAAGATACACTATCATTTTCACCATTTAATTCATAATCTCTTGAAAATGCACTCATTTTATTTCTCTCCTTGAAATACTCTATCGGGATTTTCAATACAAAAATCATAAAGCTGTAATTTTAAATCTTCATCAATAATTTCATATGCCTTACCACGTTCAATATGTGGATAAGATATAAAATAAACATTTTTGTCAAAGTCTTTCATGTCAAGCTCTAATAAATCAAAACCATTTGCACATACGATTCTTACAGTATCGCATACAAACCTATTGACAGCATTCATAAAATCTTCAAGTGCTAAAGCTAACTTATCATCACTCATATTATTATTTTCTCCATCCTTTCTCTTCGGTCACATCAAACAAATGATTTGTTTTTTCATCGTGTACAACATGCCAAATGCGCTGATTACTACTTCCTCTAAGCCTCAGCCTTACATCTTTTTTATCTTCTTCAAATTTGCCATCGATAAGATAATCAATATAACACAAAGCTAATGATGATGTCCCACGTTGACATAAAAATTCTGCTGTATATCCTGTCCATACATATACAGGCTTATTAACTTCTGCTTTAATTCTCTGAAGAAGCCCCAGTATACCTTTCTGTAATGGTTCACCGCCCAATAGAGACACACACGATACATAATCTCTTTTACATAATTCAATAAACTTATCTTCAACTTCTTCAGTCCAAGGCTGTCCATAATTATAATCCCAAGTTTCGGGATTAAAACATCCTTTGCAATTGTGAGGGCAACCGCTTACAAATAAACTCACAGCAATACCTTCGCCGTTTACAATATCCATATCTCTAATCTGTGCATAATTCATAATTAAATGTCAAATCTCCTGTATTCTGTTTCTTCAAATTTTGACCCATCTGCTTCAAAAATAATTATTGCACGACTGTTACAAATAATTCGAATATTTATAATATTTTCCTTTGGGATTTTATAATAATTTAAAAAGTCAATAATTTTACCTTCAATTGAACAACCGTAGTCATATCTTGTGTCAATTTCTTCAAATCTATACATAATCTATTTACCCCCTATAATCATCATATATCTCTATAATAAAATCTACACCATATGTTTTGTGGTCATATTTTGGCGCATATCCAATAATCAATTGAGATTCGTTTGTTAATATTTGTAACAACTTAAATATTTCATCGTTGTTTAAATTTATTACAATTGAGTTATCCTCACTATATTGGCTATAATCATGCTCACTCCAATAGTTCGGATTAACACCGTCGTCATATCCAGTATAATAATCCATCTTACTTTTATATTCTTCAAGTATTGGATAACGCTTAAATATTTGTCCATCTTCATAGCAATATTCTGTCTGTTTAATAACTACTTTCATTTTGCACTACTCCTATATACTTTACATTTACCAATAATCCTTAACCATAATAGATACAATTTCCATTTAATTCTATTCCACAGTGGAACTTTAAAGCTCATTGAAAATGACTGACATGGAATAGAATTAAAATAATCAATAACTCTGCTTTCTTCGTCTGTTAATGTATGTCCAATACATACATCTGTTAATCCATTTAAATGAGCAACAAGATTACCGTCTTTATCATATAAATTTACAGAGGCTAAAGCGTTTGACCAATCTTCTGTTAACATATATTTTATCCTTTAAACTAAATTTACTCAACTACAGTTATTATACCATAGTTGAGTAAATATGTCAAGTATTAATTATCCCATTCGTGACAGTCGAGATGAATCACTCGGTCATTTGTTTCGTCAACTTTGCCCTTATTAAAAGCTGTGCGATAATCGTTTGTTAAATATCCAGTTACTCTACGTAATCTTTTAATATTTGAACTTCCACATACAGGACAACAATCATTGATAGTATCTGTATATCCACAATCGGTACATTGGTCGTTTGGCACATTAATTGCAAAATATGGGATATCCTTATCCATAGCATATTGAACAACTGCGTCCAATGCGTCAATGTTATCCTTTACTGCACCATCGCTCTCTATATATGTTATACATCCAGCAGAAGAATATCCCGTTAATTCAGATTCAATATCGATTTTTTCAAACGGTGACATCTTCTTCCACACAGGTACATGAATGCTATTTGTAAAGTATGTTCTATCAGAAATATTTGGAATTTTACCGTATTCCTTTTGAAACTTCATCATTGCAGTATGAACTAAATTTTCTGCTGGAGTAAAATATACACCAAAATTTAAGTAATACTCATACCCGTCTTTGTCTTTATGTAGCTCATGTTTAAATTCATAGCATCTATCTTTAAACAACTGTTCAATTCTTTTTGCAAGTTCCATGCCACGCTCTTCTGTATGGTCGCATCCAATCAAAATTTGTAATGTTTCAGCAAGTCCTAATTGACCGATTGCAAGCGTTCCATGTTTCAATGCACTACGGATTCCTTCTTTTGGGACATAACCTTTCATTGTTCCATTTTCATACATAAATGTTGCACTTGATGGATTCTGAGATGCAATCCACTGATATCTATCAATAAGTGAATCCTTTGCTTCAAAAATCTTTTTATCAAGAATTTTCATGAAGTCATCGATATCTTTATGTCCGATTTCGCCTTTTGCCATCATTGCCAACTTAGGCATAATAATTGTTGTCGGAGCAATATTTCCACGACCATCTTTTTGTTGTCCCATACCATTCATGTCAAATCCATTATACGTACGACACGTGTTTATCTGTTGTCGCCAACAGCACAGACTATATCTTCTGTAGTATAAAAACCACAGCCTTGCGCTTGGAACAAGTGCCTATCTCTTGTCCTACTCCGCTACGCTCATCACGGTTAGTCGTTACACCTTACATATAAATAATCTCTGCAATATATCAAAATTTAATCTTCTAAATATTCAAAGTTGTACGGATAATTATTATCTTTTTGAGTTTTTAAAATTGAAGTTATTGTTTTTCTGTTTAGATTTAATTCTTCTGCACAACTTCTGATACTTTTAAACTCTAATTTTTCATTCGTATCTTTATTGATGGCGACAATTTTATGACTTCTCTTTTTTGAATGATATAAACCATTATCATATGCCTCTTGCGTATTATAACTATTATTACACCATTCAAGATTCGATAACTCATTGTTTAGTTTATTTCCATCAATATGATTAACTTGTTTGTAATTATTTGGGTTTGGAATCATTGTTTCAGCAATAATTCTATGAACCCTAACATATTTCTTTTTACCATTAATTCTAAATGACACTTGATAATATCCAACATTATCAACCCATTGACATAATTTATGGTAATTTCCATTCTTTTCTTTCTTGTAGACGTCTGTTTCATCTACAAAAATATTTTGATATTTTGTTTCTTTCATTTTTAATCTCCTTTTTGCATATTTTCAATGTATTAGCTAAAAGAAGATTATTTATATGTCTTGGCACGGACTCATCTCATTGAGACCTATCCGTTAGCCCTCACATAGAGGACACCCACTAGGCGTGGTTCACAAGGTTTTACATGGGCTAATTTACACTTACCCATAGTTGAAACATAAGTCAACAGATTATTCTTGTCATATCCTTCATTAACACTCCAATCAACATTAGCGTAATTTGGATATAATCTTTTAGATGTCGATTCAAGTGCAAGACGATACAAATCATAATTGGGGTCGCCTTCTTTACGATTAACACCTCTCATACACTGAAAAATCTGACAAGGGAAAATACTAGTTCTGTGCAATTTTCCAATACCCTTTATTGAAGTATCAAGAATAGCTTTAATGACCAATCTTCCTTCTGCCAAAGTACATGTACCATAATTGATGGACGTAAATGGCAGTTGGTTCCCACTTCTACTTTGTAATGTATTGAGATTATGGAACATTCCTTCTACTGCTTGATAAGTTTCACGAGTAGTCATATCTATAGCATATTCCCAAGCATTAGGGTGTAAATTTTTAAATTCTTCATCGTCAAAATGTATCGTACCATCTGGATGATTTTCTTTGTCATTTTCTAGCCATTTATAAAATCTTTGTGCTTTATATTCACTCTTATGTTCAATATAAATCAATCCATCACCTAAATGTTTAGTGAAACTTTTTCTTACATATGGCACTAAAGTCCAATCTAAATGACTAGCAGAACATCCACCAAACTGTTGTAAACTTTGAATCTGAAATATTACAGCAACCAATTGTAATGCGGTATTAATACTATTAGCAGGTCTTACGTCTGTTTGTCTAGTATTAAATCCGTTAGCTAATAAATCATCAAATGGTATTGTTAAACAGTTATGGTTTCCGCATGCATATGATGACAAATCATGCACGTACACCATATTTTCAAGATGATTTTTTCTTGTTGTTGGTGATAATAAATTATCAAGGGCATATCTGCTTGTTAATTCATTACTAGCTTCTCCAACTCTTCCACCAAATGAATGTTCATCAACATTTGCATTTTGATTCTGAACATTTGATGCAGTTAATTTTTCGCCAATAATACGATTGAACTCGCTATTTATATTTCTAGCTCTATTTCTCTCGTCTCTATACAGAATATACTGTTTAGCAACATTCTTCTTTTTGCAACTCATTAGCCCTTTTTCTACAAGGTCTTGAATTGCCTCTACATCAAGCATTTTGTCGCTGTTGTTTACAACGTCCTTAATATAACTTGCGATATTTTTGGCTTTCGCTTCAGCATATTCATTATAAGTCTCATTTTCTGTTTCCTCGAAAGCCTTTTTGATGGCAATAATAATTTTCTCTTCGTCAAACTTTGTGCGTCTGCCATCACGTTTTAAAATCATTTTCATTTTCTTTTACTCCAATCAATTAGTTGAATTATTTTAGATTTAAGCAAAAGAAAATCTTGGTGGTGACTTCATCATATCACTCCCTTTCTTTCTTTAATTCTGTATAGTATATTATATCATATTTATTTGTTTTTGTCAAGGTCTACAAGTTCCTTAACCAATACCTTTTTCTTGTTAATTGGCAAATTTTTTAATTCTCCACGCTTAGATTTTACAGCTTTTTCTTGCGTTCTGTTATTAACCTCAATTTTAGCCTCTTCATAAGTATTGTAATGTATATAATTCATTTCAACATAATGTTTAATTGAATCAATATCTAAGTGTAACAACATTGCATTGTAATGAGACTTGAAGCCAAAATGATTATTAACATTCTCAAGAATTTTTTTGCTAAGATATTCGTCTTTTACTTGGTTATATAATAGTCCATTAGCCATTAGCTGTGATACTCTATTTCTGTATTCCAAAATTGATGTTTTTAAATCGTCGTCTGCATATCCCACAGTACCATCATTGTATGTAATTTTATATGTTCTATCAGAGAATAAAACTCCAAGCTTAACCATATGTTTAATTACGCTATTAATTGCGTCTTTATTAAGATTATAGAGTTCTGTTCTATACTTTGATAGCTCTGATGGCTCAATACCAAGTTTCTTTGCTACAATTTCTCTAAGGTCAAAATCCCAAGTGACTGTTCTAAAATTATCATTTACAAAACCTAAGTCTTCTTGTAGCTCCTGCTGTGTAATTGCTAGATGCTTAGTATCTTTCTGAAGAAATATACTAAGTATCATAGGCTCTAAGAGGTCTGCATATGTTACTCTTTTAGTCATTGGGGCTTGGAACGATTTTGGTTTTCCAATCATTTTATATTTATATGTTCCTTCAATTTTCACTAAGTTACAACTTCTTCTCCAACGATTAATTTGCTGTTCTCGTTGTCTACTGTTTGACACTTTATCTTCGTTAAAAAATTCGCAAAGTTCAGAATACGAATAAATATTAACTGTGTCTTTTTTGTTTTTTGTTGGCATTTTAGTCATTTTTCTCCTTTGCTAGTTACTAAAATCATTTTGCCTTTTTATATTATAACATATTTTATTATAATTTGTCAAATCTCCCCACTTAAGTACTTACAGATAATCTCCCCACCATTCTCCCCACTTAAGTACTTACCGACATGGGTCAACTTTTAAAAGTACCTCAAACCTAGTAATATCAACGGTTCAAACAGGTTTTGGTGACTCAAAAATGAGGGGTCTCGTTCTATTATAATATATATTAGAATATTTTTATATATATTTATATTATATTATTATGTTTTAATATACTCGCATAGCTCGTATATTAAAACCAGTTAATAATATAATATATAATAATTATTAACAGAGTAATTAACTTGGAGAGACGCTACCGCTCTCTCTTATTAATTATTCGCTTCGCTCATAATTAATAATTCACTCTAGGTGCGTACTTCGCTTCGCTCGTCCGCCGTCTCATAGTCCTATTGTTATATATATTATATAATAATTAATATTATATAATAATTAATAGTAATATATTAATAATATATATTAATAATATGTTGTAATAAATATACAAATATACACCAATATACACCAATATATATTTATTATAACACATTATTAATAATATGTCAAGTCTTTTCTTTTAATTATATTTATTATATAATATTATATATAGTATAAGTATAGGCACTAAAGGCGCTAAAGGATATGGGGGTGGGGGTTGACAAATGGTAGAAAATGTGGTATAATATAGTAAAATAAAAAGTAACATAGAAAGGAGTTAGAGCAATGACTAACACACAGAAGAGACTTAATTCAGAAAGAGTGCCAGATGTATGGGAGCTTGAAGAAAAACATACAAGCTATGAGTTTTTGTATGGCACATATGAAGACATTGCATATAATGAATTGCTTGGTATTGATTTAAGCAGTTTTTTGAATAATACAATTACAGAAAGCGAGTAGATATAATGAGTTTACAATTTGGCATTAAGATAAAAAATATCGAAGCGAGTACATTGTTTGAAGCTAATCTAGGAGTAAGAGATTACTATAGCTTTAAGCCTGCAATGTTTACAAACAGTTTGTTTTGCGACTATCTCAAAGAGAATGGTTTGAAGATTAAAAATTCTGCTACGAGAGACATTATTTGCTTGGAGTTTAATTTCGGCTCAAGGTCGTTTGAAGAAGAAATAGCACATATAGATAAAATGATTTTAAATGAATCAGACGAAGAAAAGAAAAAATTCTATAATGAATTAAAACAGCGAGCTTTTGATAATAAAGATAAATACCAAAAGTTAACAAAAGAAGAGATAAGAGAAAAATTTTATAAGGATGGTGTTAGTGTAACATATAACACCAAAGGTAAAAATGGCGAGATAATAAAATCTGAGACGCTACACTATAAGATGTTATATCGTTCAACAGGTAAAGCTAAAAAGGGTAGCTGTATGTTCATTGTTGATAGACTATATAAAAGGTCTATCAATTGGCTTAGGATGGGTATTAAACTACCAAAGAACAATGCTCCAATTGTCGAGGTAAGTGCATATGCACCATTAACTTCTAGTACGATTGTTGGTAAAGTTAAAATTGACCCAAGTGAAATTCTTGTAATCAAAGATATTGATAGTTACTTCAAGACAAATGTAATATCAGTTGAGACAAACGATATTAGGCAGTGTATTGCTAAAAGACTCGAAGATTATGAATTAAAAAATACGATGTTTGATGGACAGGGGCTTATTGATGAAAGTATATTCCCTAAGTGGGGTAATGGATATGTCTTATTGCGACATCATTTTTGCAAGATGGCGTGTTTCAGAACAGATATTCAGCAGTTCTTTAAAGATTACTTTGGTCACGATTATAATACAGCAACCGTGACAGATATGTGGGGTAATAAACATTTGGTTAAGGACATCAAGTTGATTACGACCGAAAACGCTATCAAATGGACAAAGTTTAACATATCATTTGATTATTGGGCTGAATGGGTTCGAGCTAATGGAAGTCAATTTGGTATTGTTAAGACAGCACACGAGAGTAAGCTGGGCGATGTTCAGAGAATGAGCTATCAGATGGTTAACTCTCTTGATTTGAATATAATGCCTAATGTTGTAGAAAAGAGTATTAAATATATCGAGCAGTTAAAATCAGATGATGATGTATTTTTAGATTACTTGATAAAAAATGCTAACTTCTTCAACGATTATGAACCGCTTTATGAATTGGTTAAACAAGATAGAGAATTTTTAAGATGTGAATATTTTAGAGAACGTAAGTATGCAATAATTAAAAATTATGTTGATAACTTTAGACGTGGACGGATTATTCAAAACGCAGATAATCTTGTTATTGTTGGTTCACCATATGCAATGTTACTTGCTAGTGTTGGAGAAGATGTGAATAAAGATATAACGTTTAAAAATCACGATGATTGTATTGAGTGTTTTACTAATAGATTTGATAATGGTGAATATCTAGCTGAATTTAGGAGTCCGTTTAACGGATTTTATAATTTGGGATGTTTATATAATAATAAGACAAGCGATATTTGGGACAAATATTTTTATAATTTTGGAAATTTGATAGTTGCTGTTAATATGCAACATACCGACTTTCAATCAAGGAATAATGGCTCAGACCAAGATAGTGATTCTATCTTTGTTACAAACCAACCACAAATTGCAGAATACGCAAAACTGTGTTATAAAAAATATCCAACGATTGAAAACAACATACCAAAAGATAAAAATAAATATAGTAATACGATGGCTGATTTTGCACGCATGGACAACAATCTTGCAAAAGCTCAGTTGGCAATTGGGGAGTCTAGTAATTTAGCACAAATTGCCTTGACATATAGCCATAATTTTGATAATCAAAAATATAAAGATGCCATATGTGCATTGAGTGTACTTGCACAGATAGCAATTGATAATGCAAAACGTCAGTTCGATATTGACCTCAATGAAGAAATTAGACGACTTAAAAAAGACTTAAAAGTTCAAGAAGTTGGTTATCCAAGTTTTTGGCTTTTAATTCATCCAGATTTTAATCGTGAAAATATTAATTGGGACTTAAAGTGCCCAATGAATTATATGCGAGAATTAGATTTAATAAGATTTAGAAGCGACACATCTACATTACCAATAAGCCACTTTTTCATTAGACATCAAGTGGAAAATAAAAATGACAAAAGAAAGTGTAGAAAAGTTGAAGAATTAATACAGAAATATTCAATAGACCTTTGTCATTTTTATACTACAAGAGACCAAGATTGGTTAATTATGGAAGACGGTTTTGACGAATTAGTAGAAGACATTAAAAAAATGTATATATCTAGGACATATATATCCTTATATTCTTGGCTCTTAGATAGGGCTTTTATGATTAGTCCTTCTGTTAAATGTCAAAAAAATGGAAGTAATCTTAGCCGAAATCGTTCAATACTGTTAAAAGTATTATATGACGTAAATAAAAATAATTTATTGAATTGTTTCAAAAAATGTTAAAAATGGCGTTTTTTGTGACCCCCTTATATAGAGAAACCTAGTAAAATCAAGGGTTTCACTTCCTTTACTGTGATAGAGAAGGGGCGTACCTAGCCCATTCTAAGTGCACAGTGGTTATTCATGGGGATGAATAATTGCAAATACGTATATCTAGCGAAATAGGGTATTTCCTAAAGTAACTAGGACGCTACATTCCCCAGAAGCGTCTAATCTAAGTATGGGGCTATAGTGGTCGGTGGGTGAGTTACTAGTGGCTCGCCCACTTTTTACAAGAAAGGAGATGTCATAGCATGAGTGGCGTTGAAAATAATAAAGAACCTAAGAGTCTTCGGGTTGGTAGAGTAAGAGAAGAAGAGCCAAGTTTAAACACACTTGATATGTGTAGACTTATTAAACAGCACGAAAATGTTAAAGAGTTAGATTTAACAATTGACGAAATTAAATGTATAGTCGAAGCTTATTCTGAAATAGCTTATAAATGTCTGCTAAGAGGAATTAAGGTGTCTATGCCAAAATTAGGTTGGTTCAAGCCTAAGAAAAAGAAGGGTATGTCTGCAAGAAAGATGTCACGCCCTCTACATCCATTTACAGATAACAAAGAATATATAATGGTTGAATATCCAAAACAACCAGATTATTATGTTATTGACTTTAGTGTAAGACCAAAGGTTGCAAAGGCTTTTAGAAAGTCCACTACTGTAGGTGAATAAAAATGGCTAAGAAGCTGACTCATAAAGATATGGTTAACATTATTGCTGTCCGTACTGGACACAGTAAAACAACCATAGAACGCATTTATAATAATATAATTGATATTATTGCTGAAGAGCTTAAAGTCAATAACAGTGTAAGACTTAAAGATTTGGGTGAGTTCTACTTAGAACAAAAAGGTGGTTCTGACGAAATATTTTTGAATAAATTTGGAATTACCGAGAAAAGATATGTAGAGCCATATTATGTAGTAGACCTAAAAACAAATCAAAAGTTATTAGATTACATAAACTATAGGACGGAAAATTTTGTACGTCCATATAAGAAAAAACAAATAGATAAGAGCAAGGCAGATGCTTACTCTGATTTCTTAGATGAAGATGACGACTCAACTTTCGATGATTTGATTTTTGAATTGACAGAAAAAAGAAGAAAAGCGAGCGATTATCAGGCTAGGTGGAAAAAAGGGGAACAAAAAGTAGACCCTAAAAATCAATACCATCCAAGAAAAATTAAAATAGATGGAGTTGTATATGACTCCATTAAAAGCGGTTGTGAAGCCGTTGGAGTCGATTCTAAGAAAATCTACGATAAATTTAGAGGGAAAACTATTAAGCGTGTTTATGAAGGACACGAGTTTGAACTTTTAGATAAAGATTAAATAAGGGAGCATGAAACATGAAAGCAAAATTTGAAAAAACAACTGTTCTTGACGCTATTGGTGTTTTGGACAGAGACGAAACAGGTAATTTAATTTTAGTAGTTGAAGGTAAGGATAACACAGATATTTATAGTCTTAATTCAATTCTTGATGAAATTGTAGGTACTCAGGTTCAGATTAAGTCTGTAAATGTTGTTGACTAAGGTATAAAGCCATGTATGAAAGATTTATTGGCGAAAATGAAAACGCATATATACATCGTATATGCGAAAGAAAAGACGCCATTGGTACTTGGAAAGATGTTGCTAAGGTTTTAAATAAAGAACTCGGACATAATTGGGACGAGAGCGCATATCGAAAAAGATACCAAAATTTCACACAGATGTTAGAGGATAATAAAGAGCAGTTTAGTGATATTGACGCTCAGATTGAAACGCTTAAGAAGCTTAAAGAAGATATTCAGAAGGAACGATATAAGTTATCTGATGCAAATAGAGAAAGAAATCAAGTATTAAGAGACGAAGCAAGGATAGCGGTTATCATTGAAGAAATGAAAATTGCTATCGACAGCCTTGACAAAAAAGATTTCTTGAAACCACACTATAAAACAAATTTATCAGGTGGAGAGATAAAAAAAGAAGCAAGTTTATTGCTTAGCGATTTGCATTATGGTATAGTTGTTAATAATTGTAAAAATCAGTACAACGAAGATATTTGTCAACGAAGATTATATCAATTGAGAGATAAGACAATAAAAATTTGCACTAAACAACATGTAGACAAGTTAAATATTTGTTTACTTGGAGATGATATTAGTGGAATAATTCATAATAGCACAATTGCAGAAAATAATAGAGATGTTATAACTCAGTGTATTGAAGTTAGCGAATTGTTATCAGAGTTTATTTTGCAAATTGCAGAAAAAATCCCAGAAGTTGTCGTTTATAGCACATATGGGAATCACGCAAGAAGTTTTCAAAAGAAAACAGATGGTTCTAATAGAGAAAATTATGAAAGAATCGTATCTGAGTTTATCAAATCAAGAATAAAGCCATACGGTATAAAATTGATTGATAGTGGGTATGAAGATTTTATTGTTACAGAAATCGCAGATAAAACTATAGTTATGACTCACGGTGATAAAGATTCTTTAACTCAAGCGAGTGCTAATTTTACAAAATTGTTAAGAAGACCAATTGATGAAATTTATATGGGTCATTTACATGCTCATAAAGAATTTGACGATTGTAATACTCAAGTAATTATAAATGGCTCTTTGGTTTCTACTGATAATTATGCTTTATCTTTAAGAAAGCATACTGATGCAGTGCAATTATTAAGAATCTACGATGAAGATGTATGTTGCTATAGATTAAAATTGGAATAAAAACTTGACAATTAAATTAAAAAATGTTATAATTGATATAAAGATATAACAGTTAGTTATCTAAGACATTACAAACGATATGTTTAGTCTATCTTTATGGTGTAAGGGCGACAATTGTCGTCCTTATGTTATAGGGAGATAATATGTTAATATCAAAAGAAGTAGAAATTACACTCGCTGGCAAGTGGATAAAATATTATGAAGATTTAGGATATGAGATTCCAAGAGTTACTAGACACTATGAATATAAAAATCATTCATCATATAGCAGAAGGTTTTGTCCAAATGGTACAAAAATAAAAGTAAAAGTAGAGGACTTACCACTGGGGTCTAGTAGTGCTAGGGTAAAATGCCAATGTGATAACTGTGGTAAAATAACAGAAATGTCATATTCAAAATATGTTGAGCAGAATACAAATGGTATAACTTATTGTTTTGACTGCAAAAAGATAAGAACTCTTGGTGAAAAACATTTTAATTGGAATCCAAGTCTAACTCAAGAAGAAAGAGAAAGAAGAAGACATTACTCAGAATATTCTGAATGGACAAAACGTGTATTGGCAAGAGATAATTATATTTGTAAAAAATGTAATAAAAATATAGATTCTAACGGATGCGCCCACCATATAGATGGATATGGTTGATGTAAAGAAAAAAGAACTGATGTTTCTAATGGAATAACATTATGTGGAAAATGTCATAGAAATTTTCATATGATTTATGGATACGGGAACAACACAAGAGAACAGTTTGTCGAATGGTATAATAAACCAATGGATGATATAATTGGTTATGATGGAAAAATACCAACAAGTAAGCCAATTATATGTTTAGAAACAAACGAGTATATTGGAAATTTAAAATTATATTGCAAAGAAAATAATATATGCGAAAATTCAGTCAGAACTTCTTGCAAAAAATATAGTCAATATTATGGGAAACATTATCTTTATGTTGACGAATATAAAAGTATGTCAAAAGAAGATATAAATAATATAATATTGGATGCTAAAAATAATACTTGCTTTAACAATAGAATAGTACAACTTGATAAAGAAATGAATGTGTTGTGCATATTTAACAAAGCAAATGATGCTGTTAATTTTTTAGACAAAAGTAGTTGTTCTAGTATTGTTGGAGTGGCAAAACATTATAAAACACATAAAACAGCATATGGATATAAGTGGGAATATTTTGATTATTATTATAAAAACATATATAACGGTGATAAAACCCCACTTGAATTATTAAACGAATATTTAGTTGATAATTCTTAATTAACTAAAACTAAAAATAATACCAAATTGTAAACAACCTACACCGTCTTTATTTGGCGGTGTGGGTATATATTAAAAGCATGATAATTTATTATGGGAGATAGCTTTACGCCGTTGTTCATGCCAACGAAAGGTAGCCCCCTTTTATCTCCCTTTACCGTCGCAGTTGAGTGAAACGGAAAAATCATCCTAGTCTCATAAACTAGGGATACCCAGTTCGACTCTGGGAACTGCTACTAGGCGATAATACGCCGTTGTAACTAACTGTTAATTTTTAACTAATAAAGGGGCATTTTATATGGCAGTTAAATTTTATGATACTAATGCGTTATTAAAATTACAAGAAGATGTTTTTGACGAGAATTTCATCATTTCATCTATTACACTTGAAGAGCTAGAAAAAATCAAAACAAGTGGTAATAAGTCTGAAGAAGTAAAATTCAAAGCACGAAACATTGTTAGATTACTTAAAGCATATGAAAACTCCTACGAGGTAGTTTGTTACGATGTAGAAGTTGAAAAACTTATTAATAACGTGTTCCTAGAAGTAACGCCAGATACAAAGATTTGTGCATGTGCAAAATATTATTCAGAAAACATTGGCAACATTATTTTCGTTACTGACGATATTTGTTGTAAGTTTTTTGCTGAACATATATTTGGACTAAGCACAGATACAGTGCATGAAGAGAATTCAAAGGGATTATATTTGGGTTATAAAGAGGTCGAAATGACTGAAGAAGAAATGGCAAATTTCTTTCAATACCCAACGGTAAATTATTATGACCTTATGGTTAATGAGTATTTAATTATTAAGGGACTAGAAAAAGACAACGTTTATAAGTGGACAGGTGAAAAACATGAGGTTGTTCCAGTAAGAACATTTAAATCAAAGTTCTTTAAGAGTACAAAACCTAAAAATGCATATCAGGTTTGCGCAATGGACAGTATATGTTCAAACATGATTACAATGTTATTTGGTAGGTCGGCGAGTGGTAAAACCCTATTGCCAATTACTTATGCAGAACAAATGCTTGAGACTGGTAAATATAATAACATAACATTTATTTATTCTTACGACTCACTCAAAGGAGCTAAAGAGCTTGGTTTTGAAAAGGGAGACCACATAACTAAACTTCTAAATTATGGGGCTATAGGAAACATTCTTTCTACAAAATATGGCAGAGAGCTTGAAATCGAAGATAGGTTAGAAAAAGAGCAAATGAATATTATTCCAACTGCCAATATTAGAGGAATGTCACTTAAAGACAGTATCGTAATTGTTACTGAGGCACAGAATTTAGACCCATATACACTCAAAACAATTATACAGCGTTGTGAGGATAATTGTAAGCTAATTATTGAAGGAGATGTGCTTGAACAAACAGATACTAACCATCTTGTGAGTGGAATGCAAAGATTTTCTGATGTATTTTCTGGAAATGAAAATGTTGGAATAGTTAAGCTTAAAGGTAACTTCCGTTCAAAATTAGGTGAACTTGCAGATAAGATGTAATGAAAGAAGTAGGGCTATGAGCATGAATTTAATTTATTTTATTGGTGGTATGTTGTTTTATGTTGTGGTAATGCCAATAGTTGAACAACTAACCTCATTGATTATTCAAAAACTTGAAGTGCCAAAAGGTAAGTGTAATCTTGATATTATCAGATATAATCACGAAGCTGAAGAGATACAATTATCTGAACAACCTCAAGATACATATGCAATTGGATTTGAAGCTCCACCTGTATATGAAGAATGTTACGAAGAGGACGAAGAAGAATAATTGAGAGGGCGGGACTCCCTCTCTTACATAATAAAATGAAAGGATGGTGTGCATGACATCTAAAGTAGAGAGAAAGTCATATTGTTTATCTTGTAGAAGAGAATATCCAATAAGTGACTTTTATTCAACAAAGGCTGATTCAGACTTCTTGCCTAGCGGTGTTGTGCCGTATTGCAAAGATTGCTCTAAAGAGATTTTCAATAAATATTTAGAGAAATTTGGGAGTCTTGAAAAAGCCACATATTATACTTGCGCTAAGTTAGACATGCCTTTTATTAAAGATGTATATAAAAAGGCAGAAAACAAGAAGAATAGTTATAAAAAAAACACAGAAAAAGATGACTCAAAGTATGATACCTTTAAGTATTATTATGGTTATCTTTGGGGAGCTAGTTCTGTAGAGAAGACCACAGATATGTGGCACTCATTTTCTGATTCTGACGCAGATATATCTGATATTGATGGAGCAAAAGAAACAGAAAAATTTGTTAAAGAACAGGTAGAAAAACTTGCTATGGAGTGGGGAGAACAAGATAGCGTAGATGATTATAAATTTCTTGTTTATAATTATAATAAATACACTAAGAATGTTAAAATAACTACACCACAGCAAGAAGATTTATATCGTGACCTTTGTCTTGCTAGATTGGAAAAGCGTAAAGCAGAAGAAGGTAGAATTGATGCAGATATTACTAAGATACAAAATCGTATCCTTAATCTTATGAGCAAGCTTAAGCTTGATAATTTTGCAGATAGCAAACCAAAGTCTTTATCTGAACAGTTAATTTTTAATAAGATTGCAATGATAGAAGAACATGAGCCATGTGAATTTTATAAAGACCCTAAAAAGTGGAAAGATGTTCACGGTGCTAGAAAGTATATGGAAGATATGGTATTAAGACCATTGATGAATACTCTTGCTGGTTCAAAAGATTTTGATATTAGTATGGACGATATTGAGAAATATAATATCAGAATAGATAAGGAATACGAAGATGACTAGTGATGAATTGTATGAAATTCTATCGTTGTCACAGCAAGATAAAGAAGAATTAACTGAATATATTGGATTAAGCAAAGAAGAAGAAGAGTATAGAATTAAAGATTGGTGTACTTTATTTAGACGCAATTTAGATATATTTAACAGAGATTTTTTGGGAATAAATTGTTGTCCATTTCAAGAACAAATAATGTTTAACATTTCTGATAATGATGTAAGTGTAGATGTTATGAGTCGTGGAATTTCTAAAACTTTTACGACAGGATTAGTAGCAATGGACATAGGACTCCTTTATCCAATGAGTAGTATCTTAATTACCTCTATGACATTATCACAAAGTAATAACGTAATTGATGAAAAGATTGATAAAATTTTTACTACAGAAGGGACTGCATTTAGTAGTCCAATATTATGTCAATTACGAAAAGACGGTTGGATTAAGTTTAAAACAGACCTAAATACAAGTGCAAGATATGTTGAGTTTGGAAATGGTAGCAAAATATTTGCTGTTAATTGCGGGGAATCAGCCAGAGGTAAAATTAATTTAAAACTAATATACAATTAAACCGAAAGGGGAACGTATAAATGTCAAAAAAGACAAAAGACAAACCTTGGACAAAGGAAGAAGATAATTTTCTAATTAAAAATAATCATTTGCATAGAAAAGAACTTGCGGAAAAATTAAAACGCACAGAATCTTCTGTACAAAATAGATGCAGAATGTTAAATTTAAAAAGAACAAGAGTTCTTATTAATGAGACACAAACACCTTGGACAGAAGAAGAATTAAAATTTTTAAAAGATAATTATTATAAGTATAGTAGAAAAGAATTAGCAAAAAAATTAGGTCGTACACCTAGTGCAATACAAAATAAAGCAAATAGAATGGGCTTAAAAAAAGACAAAATTCAACAATTTAATAAAAATTATTTTGATTGCATAGATTGTAATGAAAAGGCTTATTGGTTGGGTTTTATCTATGCAGATGGATGGGTAGAATATGACAACCAAAAAAGAGTATATACATTAGGGATAGAGCTTTCATATATAGACTCCGAACATTTAATAAAATTTAATAATTGTTTAAATGGAAATGTTGATGTTCGGTTTAGAGAGAGACAATCATATTTTAATAAAAATAAAATTGATAAAATGTGTAATATAAAATTTTATTCTAAAAATATGATTGAATCATTATCAAAATATAATATAGTTCCAAATAAAACTTATAAAAAAGACGGTTTACCAAATATTCCAAATGAATATATGATTAGCTTTTTGCATGGTTATATTGATGGAGACGGAAGTTTCTTTTGTAAAAATTATAAAAACAATAAAAAATATTATGCTTTTAATATTACAAGTGCAAATGATGTTATATTAAACGATATTAGAAAATATCTATATGATGAATACAATATAAAATCATATATTTCGATATCAAGACCAATAGGTGCTGATATTAATAAAGTAAATGTATATCAATTAACAATATGTGCAAAAGAAAGTGTGAATAAATTTGCACATATGTTTTTAAATGATAATTATGTTTATCTTGATAGGAAATATGATTTAATACAAAAATACATTGCCTCTCTTGACGAGTAATTGTCAAGAACAAATCGGTGAAGAAATCGGGAAGGCTGAAATGCTAATCCGAGTGGAAGGCTAAATTTAAAAGTTTGGTCACACGCAGAGCATAGGAACTGAACCTAGTAATAGAATATAATGTTCCCACGAGTCACCGACCCCTATTAAATAGGGTGAAAAGATATGCCGACCTTACAAGAAATATAAATTGTAAGAATTATAGGATAAAAAGCCTATAAGATAACAACGTGAAGCGTGCTACGGTAGTTATTACAGACGAGTTTATGTTAGTCAAGAAAAAAGACTATGATGGAATCATATCTCCTACGCTTGAACCAAGACATTTTGCAGGAAGACCATCAAAAGGATATTCAGAAGAACCAAAACAAGTATTTTTGAGTTCTGCTAGAAATAAAACAAATTGGGGTTGGAAACATCTTGTTAATGCTGTAAATAATCATTATAAAGGTGGTCACATTAAATATGGCTTTTATGCAGGTGATATATTCACTGCTGTAGCGAATGGTATTCAGACAAAGAAACAGTATCTACAAAGAAAAAAGGACACTGATGATATGTCCTTCCAACAAGAATATTTAAATATCTTCTTGGGTAATAACGAAGATTCAATTTTTAAGTATGAAGATTTCGAAGAAAATCAAAATGTAACAAGAGCATTTACTCCATTAACCAAAGAAGACATTTTTGACGGAAAGAAACAAACATGGAAATTTAAAGATAATATTATCCGTTGGCTTACAACTGATATTGCTGTTGCTACTGGCGATGAAAACGATAATACTGTTATGATTCTTATGGAATTGGATTTAAATAGTAAAAAGAAGACTCAAAGATATATAAAAACTTTTTCTGGCGTAAATTCAGTTACTCAGGTAGTTGAAATGAAAAGGTTGTTTTATGATTTCAAATGTGATTATTTTGTAATTGATAGCCGTGGAGTTGGCGCAACGTTATGGGATTTGTTTACTGTTGAAACATTTGACCCAATGATGAATATTACATATCCAGCTTGGACTGTTAATATAGATGGACAATTACAAATTAGTTCAGATACAGTTATTAAAGACAAAGTAGAACGTGCTATGACAAAAGACGCAAAAGAAGTTATGATACCTTTTGTTGGTACATCAGAATTGAACAGCATTGGTCATTTGGCTTTAAGAAAAACTCTTAAAGACCATGAAATTAATTTATTAATTGATGACCATGACAAAAGAGCAAAACTAGAAGAAAAAGATATTACTTTTATAACAAAAGACGCAGAAGAAAAAGCAGAAATTCTTTTACCATATCTACAAACTAGATTTATGGTTAATGAAGCAGTATCTCTTGAAGTTAAGTTTACAGAGTCTGGCAATATTAGATTATCTGAGGCTAAGAGAACAGCAACAAAAGATAGATATATGACATTGATGATGGCTAACCTCTTTGGAGATAAGCTAATTAATAAATATTGTTCGGATGATTATGACAGTATTTTTGATGATTTAGACAATTTTCAACTTGTATTTTAGAAAGAAAGGAGAGGGCTGAATGAGCAAACAAACCACTGAAATGCTTACCAAAGAAGAAGTCATGGAAGTGTTTAATTTTGCGAATTATCTTTATAATTCAAACATATTTGGTTACTATACTCCAGATATGTCAAATCAAAATTTAATAAATCTTAATAACAACCCTCTAATACCTACGGTTGAAAAGGTGAGGTCTGCACTTGCTAATTATAAAACAAGTGCAGATGAATTACAGGGTTATTCTGAATTCATGGAAGTTTTTGATAATATCTATAAAAGAGCTGTAGATTATTTGGCAGGTATGCTTAAATATGACTTAGATATAGATTGTATTAATGCTTTTACTGATGAAGATTTTAAAAGCAAGGCTTATAAGGACGACCTAAATAGAGTCTATAAGTTTTTTGATAACTTTGATTATATTGGAGAATTTCAAAGGGTAACTAAACAGCTTTTAAGAGATGAGATAGATTATACATGGCTTAGAGATTCGAAGGGCACATTTAATGATGACCCAGAAAATCCAAAAGAAGTAAATATAAAAAGAACTTCAAAATACACATTACAAGAAATGCCACAAAAATATTGCAAAGTCACAGCTAAGTGGGAAAATGGATTACTATATGACTTAGATATGAATTATTTCATTAATGGCGGTGTATCGATTGAAGGATACGACCCTAGTATTATGAAAGTATTTAAGAAAATATATATTGATGGTAAACCAAATGAAAAATATATTCCTACAGAACAACTGAAGTCACGTAATGGTAATTTTGCAATGTGGTCTCAGACATCACCTTATCATGGGGCTTGGGTATTCAAGAGAGACATGTCAAATATGGCTATAGTTCCTTATTTGAGTTCTATAATTCCAGATTTGCTAGATAGTGATTATATTAGGGGATTGCAGAAAAACAAAGATATAATAGGAGCTAGAGCACTTTTAGTAGGTGAAATTCAGCTTTTAGATAAACAAAAAAGTGGCAATTCTACAGATGCTCTTTCATATAATCCAAAGACATTGATGAAATTTCTTAAATTAGTAAAACAAGGTCTTGCTGATGGAATAAATGCTGTAGCTATGCCAACAAAAGACCCTAAACTGTATCAGTTTAAGGACGAAAACACAGACATGGTAGAGAATAACCTTAAAACGACTGTTGGTAGGTTGATAAGTGGAAGCAGAATGATTTATTCTACTGACAAATTATCAGAGACTGAAGCTAAGTGTGTAATCATAAATGATTATAACATAGTTAAACCTTTGTATACTCAGTTCAATAATTTCCTAAACTATTTTGTTAATAGGAAAACTAAGAAATATAAATTTAGGTTTACTCTTGATGGCTGTACTTATCCATTTGTTAATGAAAAGAAATATGATAATCTTTTAGCACTTATGGATAAGGGGGTTGTGCTTGCCCCTAGAACATATGCAAAACTTGTTGATATGAAGCCAAATCAATTTGATAGACTTCTAAGAGAAGGACATGCTTCTGAATGGTCGACAACTTTAACTTCTGTAATGCAAAGTATTTACACGCAGAGCGATAATGATACTAAAGGAGAAGTTGGAGAAGGAAGACCAAAAGTATCAGATAGCGAAATATCTGACAAAGGCGCTGAGTCTAGGGACTATGGTGGATAAGGTGGTCATATGTTAATTAGAGGGACACCAAAAAATAAAAGTGATTTTATCTTGGTTAAAGATAAAATTATCAACGAACTATTACAAAAATTTGGTTGTAAACCCATGTATGAAGATGAATATGGGTTTTATTATCAAAAGTCAAACTTTATTATAAAAGCAATCCATAAAATAAGAAATCAGGAAGGTGGTGTTGACCAAAGTGGCTAATCAACTAATTAAAATGTCATTAGAGGATTTTTCAAAATATTCTAACGATGAAGACCCAGAAATTGCCATTGGAGATGCTTGTTTCTTGTCAACAAGACCTAATTCTCATGGATTGGTAATTAGCGAAGAAATACTTCGTGAATATGCACCTACGATTTTAGGTAAATTTCTAGTTGGAAATATGAATTGGATGGAGACAGATACTAAGTCTCACGAGAAAAAGCCAGAGATATTTGGTTATTTCCCTACTAATCAAGAAATTAGATTTGTAGAGAAAGATGGATATTTACTTGCGTATGCTTATGTAGCAATCTCTAAGATTTATGCTCCAAAGTATTACGAAATATTTGTTCGTGATAACTTTAGAAATACTTCAGTAGAAATGCTATGCAATTTTTCTGATGAAGAAAATAAAATCGTAAGTTCTTTCAATATATGTGGTCTCACTTCTTTAGGCAAAGAAGTTAATGGCAGTTGCCCAGATGCAAATATTGAAATCGTAAGGTTTGAAGAATTAAAAACTGACACTAACAACAGTTTCTTTGAAAAACTTGAAAGTTTTTGGGATAAATTGGATAAAAAGAAGGGAGACGCAGTTCTAATGTCTAAAGAAAAAGAAGACGTTGTTATGGATGAAAAGCAGAAGCTTGAAGAAGACGTAACAATGAACGAAACAACAGAAGAGTCTGACCCAAATAAAGAAGAAATGTCTGAGCCATCTGATAAAGAAAAGGCTGAAGATGATAAAGCTGAAGAGGAAGAAGTTAAGGCTTCTGAAGACGAGGGTCAGACTGAAAAGGTTACTCAGGAAGAGAAATGTTCTGAGGGAGAAAAATGTTCTGAGGAAGAACAGATGGGTTGCGGAGACGGCGACAAAGAAAAACTTGAAGAAGATGCAGAAGATGATAAAGAAGACGCCAGTAACGACAAAGATGACGCTGAAGATGATGATAAAGCTGAAAGCGAAGATAAAGAAAAACTTGGAATGATTCTTGCTGAAAAGGAAGAAACAATCAAGAAGCTTGAAGCACAGGTTGAAGAACTTGCAAAGTTCAAGGCAGAAAAAGAAGAAGCCGAAAAGATGGCTTTGGTAAACGCAACTTTGGCTAGGGTTAAAGATAGTATGCCTAGCGAGCAGTACAAGAAGTTCGAAGAGCTAGGCAAAGAATGTAAATTCGAAGATGTTAATGCTTGGAAAAATGAAGTTCTTGCAAATGTAGCAACAATCCTTATGGCTAAGAAAGATACTGATGATGGTGGCGTTATGCGAATTGGTATCGAAGTAGAACATACAAAAAACAGCCTATGGGATAGATTATAATTGAAATTGTTTAAAAGGAGAAAATAAAATGGCTAACGCAATCGTTGTTAAAACAAGTATTCGTGCAATCAACATTGATGCTATGAATAGAACAGCAAAGGCTAGTGAGGATATCGCTAACGGAACAGCGCTTAACCTTGCATGGTCAGCAACAGAAGGTGACGAAGTTTTTGTAGCTACAAAAGCTCAGTCAGGAATGGCTTTTAACATTGGTCGTAGAGAAGACCTTATTGTAGCAACTAAGAATTTGCTCGAGAATGAGCATAAAGAAGCTTATCTTCTTGAAGTAACAACTGGTGGTTGGATGGCAATTAGCCCAGAAGTAAACAAAGCAGTATATGGCGAGACTCTTAAGGGAATTGATGCTAGACTCTTTGTTAACGAGGCAGGTAAGCCTTTCGATGCAGTTAAGCTTGAAGCGGGAGATATTATTCAGGTTTCTAAGGATTTCTTTGTAGCAAACTTTGCTCCATCAGATGTTGAGGGTGCTACTACAGTTACTCTTGATGCTACTGGATTTAAGGCTACTGTTTAATTTAACCAATAGACTAATTAAGTTTTGAATAAAAAAAAGGAGAAAATAAGATGTTACTTCCAAGCGTAATTAAATTTGCTAATGGACATGAAGATGTTTACGAGGGATTTCGTGATTATTACTTCCACTTCATGTCAGAGGTAGAAGGTAAGAAGTATGGTGACTTTGACCGTGAATATACACTTGCAGAAAAGGACAAGAAGATGCACGAAGCGCTTCTTTCTGAGATTGAAAGAGTAAGCGGTTCAAAGAGAGGCGATTCATCAATTGAGATGTGGGCTATGAATCCACAGGTTCGTTTCGCATTCGATGTTGTTATCGCTAACATGATTGATGCAATTCTCCCAGAGACAATCGTTAAGTCAATCGGTCTTTACACAGAAGTAAAGAACGTTGGATATGGCGAGAATGCTCATTTCACAATTGAGCCAAACTCAATTTATACAGTCAGCGAATCAGCTGAAGCTAAACGCCGTTCTTTCAACAAGAAAGAGTATGCAATCGATGCAACAATCGGTGCTGTAAATCACCAGATTACAGTTTCTGTAGAGCTTTACAAGGTTCTTTCAGGAGTTGAGTCTCTTGCACGTTTCGTTCGTAAGGCTGTAATTTCTATGGAAACACAGATGTCTGTAGACGCTTATCGTGCACTTCAGACAGTTATTGCTGACGGAAACTTCCCTGCTCAGCTTAAGATTGCTGGATATGATGTTGATAAGCTTATTGGTCTTTGCCAGACTGTTCAGGCTTACAATGAGGGTGCAAAACCTGTAATTGTTGGTACAAAGAGAGCTATCTACCAGATGCTTCCAGACGCAAGCAAGGGTTACAGACTTATCACAGACGCTGAGAATCCAAAGATTAATATCGTTAGAGGTTTCTTCGATTGGGATATTGTTGAGCTTGACCAAGTAGCTACTGGAAAGAATTATGGTCTTGTACTTGATGACAAGAAGCTCTATGTTCTTTCTACAGGTGCTGACAAGCTTATCAAGGGTGTAATTGAAGGTGGCGCTACATCTTACACAGATAGACCACTTGACAATGCTGACCTTTCACAGAGAACAACTCTTAACAAGAGATATGCATTCGAGTGTGTTTCTAACGCAGTTATGGGTGTTGTTACACTGAACTAATATAAATTGAATAGGGATAGGGTTATCCTATCCTTATTCTTACATAATATTAATAAATTAACAAATTGGGCTTTTCCATGCATGAAGGGAGATTTATAAAATGGCAGGTAGACCAAAGAGTACAGTTTCAAAAGAAAAGGCAGATAGCACAGCTAAAGCTAAGACCACTGCTACTTCTAAGGAGAATAAAAGTACAGAAGCTTCAAATCTTGAAGCGATTATGAAACAGATGGAAGCTATGCAGAAAGAGCTTCTTTCACTTAAGAAAGAAAATGCATCTTTACAGAATACGGCTTCAGTTGATTCAAGTATTGATTTAGATACAGAAATCGAGGTAGTATCTCAGTTTAGAGGTACACTAATTTTGGCAACAGAACCTAATGGACAGGGAAACAAATATGTCTTTGAAGAGTTCGGTGAAGTACAGGATATTCCTTTTATTGACCTAAAAGCAATCTGTAAGAATATGCGTAGATTTGCGGAAGAGGGGCTTTTCTATATTCTTGATAGGGATGTAGTTAAGAAACTTAGACTCGACAGAAAATATTCAGAAATGCTTGATTTTGACAATATGAAAAATCTTGAAAAGAAACCTTCAAATGAGGTTCTTAATCTCTTCAAGTTGGCTAGTGATTTACAGCAGGAAGAAATTATTAGTTTTTATCTAGGAAAATACAGAAACAAAGAAACTGTAGATATGAATGTATTACAGGGGCTTTCTGAAATCGTAGGAAAAGACCTTCTGTCTGAATAATTTAAAGAGAGGAAACCAGTATGACACCTTTTACTAATATTTATGACAAAGCATTAGTCGTTATCCAAGACTATAAACTGGATAATTTGGCTAATAAGGATTATGCTAGTTTCCTCGTTTTTATGAAAGGAATGTTGGAAAGTAGTATCGACCTTTTTAATGGCACGTTAAAAGACCTTAGTTGGACTGAAAGAGTAGATACCGAAGAACTCCAAGATGGTTCTGTGATTGAAGTTGATGATTCTTATTTTAATGCAGATTTAACATCTAAAGAACAAAATATATTAGCAATGATACTTGTTTATAATTGGTTTTTAAGAGAAACACAAGATGTTAGGCAATTTAATTTGCATTTAAAAACAAGGGACTTCCAGCTTTATTCTGAATCAAATAATTTAAAGCAGAAGTCTGAATATTTAGACAAACTAAGAGAAAAATATTTATACGAAATTCAGCAATATCAAATTAATAGTTTGGATGATTTCTGGGAGGTTTAATATGGCTCTCAAATATTTTAATAATCACTTAAAAAATATGGCAAAATCTCCAAACAATGAATGGAGAGAACTTCATCAAGAAACTATAAGTTCTTTGTTCGATAATACTACATTACTAGATAAAAGTGTGTTGCAAGAAACAGAAGAAAGAAATTTTAAGTTTGAGCCTATTGAAAAATGTTGGATAGGTACAGTTGGTGACTCTCTTACAAATGCAATAAAAGATTTTGATGATTTTAGAGAGCTTTATTTTGAAGATTGTAACCATAAGGTTCTCAGAGGAACTTATTTTGACCATGATAATAATTATTGGTTATGCTATGAGTCTCCTACTGAGCTAGAGAGTTATTCTCATTGTAAGGTTAGAAGATGTAATAACTGGCTTAAGTGGGTTGATTATGATACTGGAATATTTTATGAATATCCATGTGTCATTGACTATACCGTTTCTAGTGCAAACGCACAGACGTCTAAAACAATCAATCAAGCGAATTCTCATATTGATGTAATCATACAGGGTAATAAAATTACTACTTCACTTAAAAAGAATAGGCGTTTTATTATTAATGGATGTGCATATAGATACTATGCAATAAATAACTATATGCAAAATGATTATGTCACAAAAGACACTCCTATGTTGTTCATGGATTTTTTCTTAGACATGATTGATGGCGCAGACAACCTAGAAGATAATATTGCTGAAGATTATAGGAACAAATTTTCTGTTAAGTGTGATATTGATAGACTTATTTGTCAGAGCGGTTATAGTGGTAAAATAGACGCCCAAGCTGTAAGAGATAATGATACTAAGATTAACACTGTATTTGAATATATAAGTAGTGATAGTAATGTGGTAACCGTAGACAATGACGGCAACTTTAAGATTGTTGGAAGAGTCGGGGATACAGCCAAAATCACTATCAGAATCAAAAACAACGTTTTTAGTGAATATACAATACCAGTCACAGTCACGTCTGAAAATATTCATAATTATACCGTTGCAATAGAACCGATGTTTAATGACATTAAACAAGGACGCTCAAAGATTTTCAACGTTAATTTATATGATAATGGTGAGTTCGTAACAAACGACTTTAGTTTTAGTGCAGATTGGGAAGATTTAAAATATTATAAATTAAGTAAAAATGAAAACAATTCTTTTACAATTTATAATTACCACATGAATAAAACACCAATAAATATTATTTTTGAGAATGAAGAATACAATATTAGTACAGAATTAACAATTAATTTAAAGGCATCGTTTTAAGGAGAATGAAAATGGGTGTTTATAATAATTTTAAAGGACTACCTTACGTGCCTTATAAGCTTATTAATTATTTGGCAGAGAATAATGATAGGCTATTTCAATTACTGAAATATTCAAGTATAAATGCACTAAGCAAACCAAAGCTTAGTTTTGAAGAAAAGATGGATTTAATATATGCAGATGTTGATAATGAGGTTGACAAACATATATTTTTAAAACCGCTTGTTGGTGACGAAATGACCAATGCAGAAAGTCAGTTAAGAATATATAAAACGACAATAACACCGATAGATAAAATGTCTGCTGTTGTTAACTATCGTTTTGATTTTATAACAGGAGATAAGATTTCTTTAGTTGAAGACAAAGGTGTTCTTTGTTCACGATTAGATTTAATGGAAACAGAAATCCTTAATACTCTCAATGGTGCTGACATTTTTGGAACTGGTGGTTTTCAATTCAGCAGGGGATTAAGTACCGCCGATAAACAGATGTTTGCATTATCAAATTCTAAAGGGTTTTTCGGTACATATATAATCATGTCTGTGAGATGGTTCGATACCAATTCCGATAAGTGTTCATAATGATAAATAGTAAAATTATGAAAAAGTATGAGGAACAATATTTTGCTAATTATGAACCAGTTCCTTATACCTTACGAGATGGATATATATTAAACATATATCCCGCCCTTGTTAAAGAGTGGGCGCTTTTTGAAAATAGTATTTATATACTTACTCAGGATAAAAATTCTATTAATGATGCTGATATTATCAGAATGTCATATTTGGAATTTTTATATAATTTAATAAATTACGATATCGTCAAAAATGGTGAAGATAGTAAGTATAGAAAAATGTTATTGAATGTGCTTGTTATAACTTTTAAAGATGAAAAGGGAACGTTATATTCATTTGATAAATATAATGATAGAATATGTTTATCTTTATATGGTGACAATGAGGTAAAATGTAGAATAACTGCAAAAGACCTTAAAGAGATTACTGAAATTATTATGCGTTATAATTTCATTGAATACAACGACAAGCAATATTCAGAAGATATATTAAGAGCAGTTAACGATTTTGTTAAACTGAAATCAAAGACTTCTAGGCAACCTAGTTTAGAAGAGAAAAAGGCATATGTAATATCTAAGACTGGTATTAATTTTAAAGATATTAATGATATGCCATATCGATTATTCGATTTAATATTTAGTTGCAATTTAGGTTTTGATTCCTTTATTGGAGATAAAATTATTCAAGGGTCATATAAATATAAAGTTGACGAAGATATACAGCATCCGTTATATGCCCCAAAGAGAGATATTCTTTCAGAAGTATTCCAAGACTCTGATAGTATAAAACAGAAAGTCTCACAAGGGGCAAAAGCCTAATTGATAAATAAATTTTGAAACTATAAAGGAGAAAAATAAGATGAAAACATTATGTGCTTCAGTCGGTTACGTTCAGTTCTTCGACCCTTCTAATAACCATCTTATTGTTAGTGCAAAGACATGTACTACAACTGGCATTAACATTGGAGTTACAGCAGAAGAGGCTCGTGGTGGACAGGGAAACCCTCTTATTGGTAAATATTACCATGATACAACTTTCGGTCTGAATATTGAAGACCAGTTGTTTGATATGGAGTATATCGCTCTTAACTGCGGTGGTCAGATTACAGCAGGTGGAGATGTTATGAAGTCCGAACAGCTTGTAGTTGGTACTGATGGTGTTATTACTGTTTCAGAACAGCCAGTAGCTTTTGGAAAGGCTGTAGTTGGTTGGGTAAAGAAACCTAACGAAACAGACGACAAAACAGTTACAGTGACATTTGATGAAAATGCTAAAACAGCTCTTACACCTTATACAGCAGGAGATACAGTATGTGTATCATACTTCTATAATTCTGATTCTGCTCGTTCATTTAAGGTAAGTTCTACATTCATTCCAAGTGTAGTTCACGCTATTATGAAAGTTCCAATGTTCAAAGCAGGTGTAGGCGGTGAAATTGACACTACTTCTTCAGAGGTTGGTGAACTTATCATCGATATTCCACAGCTTCAGCTTGAGGGTTCTCAGGAGTTTTCACTTACAGCTAGTGGTATCGCTAGTTCTTCTCTTAGTGGTTCAGCATTAGCTACATTCGAGTCAGCAGAAAGCTGTAGCTCAAATGGTTACTATGCAATCATTACAGAGAACATCTTCAACAGAGACGAGTTTGACAATGTTAAGGAAATTGTAATTGAAGAGTCAGATGTAGACCTTAAGGTTAATGAGACACAGCCACTTTCTGTACTTGCAATCTTTAATGACAACACTCTTCCAAAGAAGGTGGATGCTTCTAAGCTCACATTTGTTTCTGATGAACCAACAATTGCTGAAGTTTCTAGTGCGGGCGTTGTAACAGCTAAGGCTGTAGGTTCAACAAACATTGAAGTAACAGTAACAGACCACACAGAGATTAAATCAGCAACTGCACGAGTAACAGTTACTGCATAATTTAATTTTAAACTGAAAGGGGTGACATGATTTTAATGTTACCCCTTTTTTACATAATTTATTAGAGGATACAAATATGTGCGAATTTTCAAAATATAGTCAGGACGGAAAACAGTTAATGTGTAAGTTGACTATGAGACCTTGTATTTATAGAAAATATTGCAAAAAGGTAGAAGGGATTATTCATACGGATAATTGGGATGAATGTTATTATAGAAATAATGAACTCAAACACCAAATCCCAGAAGGTTCTAATTATATTAGGTTTCAAAAAAATGGTTTCTTATACGTTGAAGTTGATGACGACACAGTAATTAAAATAAAAAACACCATTGGAGAACAAGTCGAAAATTATATTTTTCTTAAAAAGTATCGTGGAGAGTATCGGATTTCTTTAACACCTTTCCTCAAAAGAAAGAGTAAAAATAATAATGAGAACAATTAATCAAAGGGATATAATTCTTTGCGATTTTGGTGATGGGGTTGGTTCAGAACAGAAGCAGACTCGACCTGCATTAATTGTAAGCAATAATTTAAATAACGCTTTTTCTGATACGATTATTGTATGCCCCATCACAAGTAAAAGAAAAAAGGAACTACCCACACATTACACTTTAACTAAAGATAAATATAATTTCTTTGACCTTGATAGTAACACTGTATTATGTGAACAAATTAGATGTGTAAGCCGAAGTAGACTTGGCATGATGCTAGGCAGTATTGATTTAAATGATTGGGATGGTGTATTAGAGAGAATAAAAATAAATTTTTCTCAAATAGAAATGTTTTCGTAAAGGAGATAAAAATGTATTCAATATTGATTCAGAGTGGGATAAACACTGGAAAATGGGCTTATTATTGCCTTTCTGATGGAACTGTATATTCAGTAAATACTCTTGCTGAAGTTGGGGAAAAAGTGGTAGAACTACTTAATGACCACTTATTAAGTTCTATTAAGGTTGTTAAGAATTGCACTATTACAAATAATATTACTGTAGAAGAGGCAACAGCATAATCTTAATCTTATAAAATATAGAAAGGTAAAAAGAAATGAACGATTACACAATTAATAGGGTCGGCGGAACAAACATTGAACGTTCTACTGAATTTACTGGAAAGTCCACTTCTATTAAACCTACAAAAGCAAACGGACACAAAGAACTTAAGCTTGGGGATTATTTTGTAGAGATTGACACAAAAGAAGTATATTTTTATGACCCAGATTCCGATAGTTGGGTATAGGGGGTTATAATAATATGGATATAGTTAGTTATATTTTAGCAAAAAAGTATACCGACAATTCTATACAAGGTATAAGCGGTACTCTTGCAGGTAAGAACTGCACAATTAAATCTACATCCAAAACAGATAATGTAACAACAATTGTTTTTGAATGGACTGCCGATAGTGGAGATATAAGAACTACAAGTATCGAAATCAAAGATGGGGAAACACCACAGATGTCCGTTACTCCAATTTCGGGCGGAAACAAAGTTGAATTTGTTACGTCAGACGGTACGATTGCATTTAATGTAATGGATGGCATTAGTCCTAGCTGTGTTGTTACTACTATTGAGGGCGGTCATAAGGTAAAATTCACAACAGCTACTGGCGAAGTTGTATTTAACGTATTAGATGGAGCTAACGGTGAAGATGGAGAAGACGGTAGCTATGTAGCAACAGCAAGTGTAAATAGTTCAAATCATCTTATAATCACATTGTCCGACTCTCGAACTATTGATGCAGGAGAAATTACAACATTAAAGGGTGAAGATGGTAAATCTGCGTATGAAATCGCTGTAGAGCATGGATATGTCGGTACAGAAGAACAGTGGCTAAATGACCTTAAGGGGTTTAGTCCAGAAATTACTGTAGAACAGAGTACAGAAGATATATACAAGCTTAGAATTACTACAGAAGATGGTTCATATGTAACTCCAAACTTAAAAGGTTCTGGTGGTGGAGTTTCAAGCTTAGAGGCTCTTACCGACGTAAATATTTTGCACGAGACAGATGGTCAGGTACTTAAATATAACGGTGGTACTCATAAATGGGAAAATGCTGACGACGGTGGAAACATTGAAAGTTTGGGAGATATTTCTGATGTAAGACTTACTGATACTAAGAATGGTCAGCTTATAAGATATAATTATTTATCTAGGGAATGGGAAAACTCAGATGTAGATACAGCACCAACTGAAAATTCACGTAATCTTGTTGAAAGCAGGGGAGTATATAATTCTGAGAATGAAATAAAAACCCAAATTGGCACATTATCAAACCTTGAAACCGACAATAAGACTAATATAGTTGGGGCGGTAAATGAAGTAAACTTTAATGTCAATTCATTGAGCTATCCACGTCAGTTCTCTACTATGCCTTTAGCCAGTGAATATCCACAGAAAGTCGTTCAGTATGTTGGAATTACAAGCGGTGATTATGCAACTGGATATTTTTATCGTTCAACACCATCTATTGAGAGCGGTGAAATTGTATATTCTTGGGTTCAGTCACCAACACAACCAAGTAATACTGACTATGAGAATTTAGATAATATTCCTAGTGTTAACAATGTTGAATTAGTCGGAAATAAATCTCTTAATGATTTGGGTATTCAGGGAAATTTCAATATGCTGTACTTCCTACTCCAAGTAATTCGTTAGTAGGCAAAGTATTACAGTACACAGGCGAAACCACTTCTAGTTATACTACAAATTATTTCTATCAGTGTGTTTGGGACACAGATAGCTCAACATATGTTTGGAAAAATGTAGATGTATCGAGCAATACTGCTTTAAAAAATAGAGTATTAACACTTGAGACAAATCAGGGCGACATGACTAAACTTGAAGTAAGTGGTGCTAGAGATATAGTGACAGCCCTTAATATACTTGCGGTAAAGGGAATTAAATCAATAACTTATTCTGAGCCATATTTAACCATTACTCTTCAAGATGATAGCACTTATAATTTTGACATTACAGTTATTTTAAATGCTACTGAAATTGGAGAATTAGCAAATGTCTTAGATAATAATATTGCTAATGGTGACTTGCTTCAGTATGATACTAGCATTTCTAAATATAAACCATACAATATTGTTAATACATTAGCCACACTATTACAAGACGCCAAAGATTATACAGATATTGAGATACAGAAAGCTATAGTTAGTGATGCGGTTGTTTGTGATGCTAAACCTACTTATGATGATACAACTGGAGTTGTTGTATATTATCAAGGTGGTACAATGCACACTACAACAAAATCGGACACTAGATTCTATTATACGGTAAATAATGACTCATTCTGTACTTCTTGGATTGAGGGTATTGAGTTTACATTCAGCGTTGCGACTATTGATTTTTCAGAGTATGTTGATAAAAATACTGATGTAATATCTACATATAATACAAGTATTGTAGATAAAGACAAAATCCCAGACATTGCGTCTATGGATGCATTGTATGCTCTTTTAGCTAATGCCATTGGTCTTAAAGTAAATACTGCCGATATTGTAGATAATCTAAATAGCGACAAAACAACAGTTCCGCTTTCAGCTAAACAGGGAAAGATGCTTAAAGGTATGGTTGATGGGAAACAACCACAATTGCAATTAGCTACTATGCCAGTTTGTGATAGTACATATATAGATAAGATATATCAATATATTGGAGCTACTGGCGGTGCATATATTAATGGCAGATTTTACAAAGGTACTTATGATGTTAGTACAGACACATATTCATGGAAAGAAGTACCATTTTCATCTACTTATGACGCAACTGTAATTCAAGGTAGCACAAATGCTCCACAGGGCGGTGCTGTATACTCCGAATTACAATTAAGACAGCCTAAACAGCTAGAAACTCCGATTGTAGTTGATGGTACACAGCAGACTACCGTTGAGGGAGCTCTAGGAGCTATTAATAATAAAGCGGTTACGGTGGATACTGCAATCATTCAAGGAAGCACAAATCCTGTAACTAATGGAGCTATTTACAATGCATTATTGACAAAACAGAATAAAACACTTGCCACCCCTATTACAATAGGTAGTGCTTCATTTACTACAGTAGAAGATACACTAAGAGCTATTGCTAATGCAATTAATGGTGCGTGCTTCATTACTACTGAAAATTAAGGTTATGAGAGGCGACCTTATAACTGCCTCTCTTACATAATTAAGGAGAAAATAAACATGAAAAAGAAAGTTTTGAACATCAAGAAAACAACATTATCTTTTAATGAATACAATGGTATTGTTGACTATATGCTTCAGCAGGATAGTGTTGTAAATGCTAGATATGGAGCTATTGGATTAATTATTGATGTTTGTACTGATTATACCGCAATTAGAGAACCATCTGAAGATGGTGGTTATGGTCTTAATCCTAATGAAATTGATAAAGTAATGGAAGAGTTCAAAAACTCAAAACTTAACAATCTTTATGAAGATGTACTTAGAACTTATGAAATTCAGGTTAATAAGACTAATATGGATACATTTATTTCTGTAATCTGTAATGTGACAGAACAGCTAAATTCTATTGATACAGAAAGTATGGCAGTCCAGTTTGGAGAAATGATTAAATCTGCAAGTGAGGCATAATTTAAAATGGCTAGATATGGATATAATTATAGCAGTTCAACTGAATGTATAAATGCACTATCTATCCAAATAGAAAAGGCTCTTGGAGAGGCTTTTGAAAAGACATGCGAGGATTTGCAATCAGAGATTGACAACCTGTGGGAAATGTGGGTTAGCGAATGGTCTGGATATGATGGAGTCTATGAGAGAACAGGCGAATTACAGAGTCAGTGTCCTGTAAAAGTAACAAATATTAATTTTGACGGTACATCCAGAGTTGTAGCTAACATTGACTTTAGTGACGAACAAATACACACTGTAAACAACCCGCAACACCATGCAATGATGGAAGATGGCACAATTGTAGATATTATCTACCTTGTGTCTGATTTCCATGATATTGATGTCTTTGTTGACCAAGTAACGAGCTTTCTTAGTGGAGAAAGCTGGAAATCAATGTATCGTAAAAATTGCAAAGAAATGGGATTATCTTTAAAATAGAAAGGTATAACAATGGACAACAAATACTTGTTATGTCTTGATTGTGCAACAAAGATATTTGGTTGGGCTTTAATTAATAAAGGTGATAATTCACTTGTTGAATACGGACAAATTGAATGTGATGATGATAATACAATAACAAGAATCGACTATATGGTAGATAGAGTTGAAGAAATTATTGATAAATATTTGTCTAATATTGATGAAGCGGTAGTAGAAGATGTACCACCAAGTGTGCAAAATTCTGTTACTGTTCTTCAGTTAGGACGTATCAATGGGGCGATATTGCATTTGTTGCATAAAAAGAACATAAGAGCAAATCTAATTTCTGTTTCAACATGGCATAGCAAATTAGGTTTTAAAGGCAAGAAGCCACAGCTTAAAGAACAAAGTATTAAGTGGGCTAACAGTAAATATGGATTGGATTTAAAATTTGTATCACCAAACTCTAAATTCAATGATGATAATAAGTCAGACCCAATATGTTTTGGTTGTGTATGGCTTGGTAATTATAAAAGTAAAGGCTTTGGAAGGGGGATTAAATAATGAATACCGATACATTTAACTATATCATTACTGGTATATTAAACCTCGATACTACCAAAGCCACAAAAGAAGCTCAGAAATTTGAAAAAACAATGTGGAGTGAAGCCACAACGTCAAGAGGCAAGAGCTTACATAAAGTTACACAACAGGTTATCGAAGATTTAAAACTTGAAAACGGTAACGTATTAAAAGTTGCAAAATCTTTTGACCAATATTATAACAAGTTCGGTCAAGCTGTTGATGCTAATGGTAAATTTGTAAAAAGTGGGACTAGATTAAATGAAGTAGTTCTACAAACTGGTAGAAATCTTACAGAGTTGAGCATGAAACTCAAGACTACTTCTGACAGTACAAATATGTTTAAGAATGCCTTTGCCAATTTAGGTGAAACTATGGTCAAGGTTGCTAAGTTTAAGATTGCAACAGATATTTTCGGTGCAATTATTGATAGCGCAGACCAAGCTAAACAAGCTGTAGAAGAGTTTGATAAAGCTCTTACTGAATACAAAAAGGTTTCAGACTTAGACGGCGGTGCACTTGATGATTATACTGAGAAATTAGGCGAACTAGGCAATACGGTTGGTAGAACTAGGTCTATGATGGTAGAGAGCGCTACTGAATTCAAAAAGTCTGGTTTTTCTGACGCTGATTCTGCAATGTTGGCACAACAAGCTGAGATGTTTAGAAACATCAGCGATGAAGAATTAACAGCGGGTGAGTCGGCTAAAATTCTTATTGGAACTATGAAAGGTTTTGGTAAGACTGCGGAAGACGTATCTCATATTGAGGATGTTATTAATGAGGTATCAAATACCTCTGCTGTATCATCTTCTGATATTGCTAATGGATTGGCGAATGTATCTGCCGTTGCACATACTACAGGTGCTTCAATCGAAGAAACAACAGGTATGCTTACTTCAATGGTCGAAGTAACACAAAGTGCAGGCAAATCAAGTCGTGGGCTCAGACAGATTTTTACAAGACTATTTCAGACACTTGATTCTGGAAGCTCAACTGGTAAAAAGTTAAAACAAATTTATTCAGATTTAGGTATTGAAATAACTGACATGTCAGGCAATCTTAGAGACCCTATGGAAATATTTACTGAATTATCTCAACAGTGGGATAGTTTAAGTAAGAATCAGCAAGAATATATCGCCTTGACTAGCGCAGGTGCAAACCAAATTCAGAATTTCACTGCTTTAATGTCAAATTTCGATAAGGCACTTGAAGCCACAGAAACAGCATATAATTCTGAAGGCTCTGCTATGCGTGAAAATTCGAAATATATGGATTCTATAGAGGCTCAGCAAACTCGGTTAAAAGCCCAGCTCGAAGATTTAGTATTGGGAGATGGTGGTTTACAGAAATTAGAGAAGATTTTACTTAAAATCGCAAACGCTGTGCTCAAGGTGTTGAATAATGAAGTAATTCAAACAACAATAAAACTAGGATTATTATTTGCCGTACTGACAAAACTCCCCGCTATTTTAACTGCGATAATTGTTAAGATGGAAGGTATGCAATTAGTAAAATGGTATAAGGGTATGGAAATGTTAACAACTGCTACCAAGGCACAAATCGTTGCATCAGAGGGATTAAACGCAGTATTAACAATGATAGAAGCACATCCTTTAGCTTTAGCCATTATAGCTACTGTAGGAGCAATTAAACTTGCTAACGATGTTGTTAAAAAGCAAAAAGCTAGAGTAGACGAAACAAGTCAGTCTTTGAAGAAATATCAATCTGAAATAGATAGTTCTAAAGATAAAGTTAGTAAACTTACTAAGGATATCGAAGAATTAAACAGCAAAAAATCTAAGACTTCAGACAAAAAAGAACTTGAAGACCTTGATAACAAAATTATCAAGAAGCAACACGAGCTCGAAATAGAAGAACATCTATTAGAAGTTAAAAAGAAAAACGCAAAAGAAGATACTCAGAAAGAACTGGGAAAGACAGTTAGAAGCACTACATATACTGGATTTATGGTTTCTGATAGAGAGAGATATTCTAATCAAATAGACGCATTGCAAGGTCAAATTGACAGCATAGATAAAATAGATAAAAAGATTAAAACTATGAAGTCTGAGCTGTCTAAAGCTGAAAAGGACAAGGACGAAGATATGGCAAAAATGCTTAGAAAGCAAATTGCCGAAGACCTAGATAATCGAGACAAAATTCTAGCTAGTGGAAATAAAATATACAAAAATCTTCTTAAAGCAAAAGAGCTTGGTGTTAAAACTGTAGAAGGTGAAAGTATAGACAAGGCTATCAAGAAGTTTGAAGAGCTTGACATTGCAGTTGACACTACTAAAGAAAAGTTCAAAAACGCATCAGAGGTTTATAAGAAGCTTGGAGTACCTGCCGAAGAAATGGCAAACAGATGGACTGGAACTGCTGAGCAGTTAAAGAAATTCCAAGATTTAATGGCAGACGATAAATTCTCAGAGGCTTATGCTTTGGCTATGAAGAATTGCGATAATGCTACTGGTAGTTTTTCTGATACTCTTAAAGAGACTATGGGTGATGCCCTTGAGAATGTTAGTAACGTCCAAGACGCTTATAATACCCTTTCAGGTATTGTGGATGACTTCAATGATAACGGCGTTGTTTCTTTGGACTCGCTTAACACTCTCTTTACTAAATACCCAGAATATATTAAATATCTTGAATTTGAGGGCAATCAGTTAAAGCTTAACAAAGATGGAATTGATGCTATTGCCAACGCAAGACTAGACGAAGCCGAAGCTGAAGTATATGATGCATATACCAAAGAAGTTCATGCAATTAAAGAAGAAGATTTAAAGAATAAGATTTATGATAGCACTAAAGCTTCGGAAGTACAATCCAATGTTTCTAAGAAGCAAAAGGCTACGCTTGAAAACTTAATATCGACTCTTTACAAGGGTGAAAAAGCTTGGATTGCTTATAACTCAGCAGAGCTTAATGATGGTTATAAGGTAAAGAAAAAAGGCAATAAAAAGGCTCTAAAGTCAGCGCAGTCAAATCTTTATAAGAGCTTAAAGCTTCTTGATTCCGCCAGAGGTAAGATGGGCTCATTTACTAAGTCTATTGATGCCAATACTAAAGCCACAAAGTCAAACACTGGTGCTCAAAAAGAAAACAGAGACGCTATTAAGGCTCTCGAAGACGAAGTAAAGAATTACGAAAAGGTAATTAAATATATTGAGTCTAAATTTGACCAACAGATTGACAAGATTAAAGAACTTAAAGACACCGAGATTAATTCCATTAAAGACCGCATTGAAGCTCTTAAGGAATTAAGAGACAAAGAAGTTGAAACAATTGAGGCAAAAGTAAATGCTCTTGAAGAACAAAACCAAGCTCTCGAAGAGCAGAAAGAACTTGAAGAATTATTAAATAATGTCGCTAAGGCAAGCACCTCTAAGGTTAAGATTTATCGTGATGGTAGATTTGTTTACGATAGAAACCAAGAGGAATATAATTCTGCTCGTAAGGCTCTGAATGAATATCTCACAAAGAAGAAGCTCCAAGACGAGATTGATATGCTTAATAAGCATAAGGACGAGCTTAAAGCTAATTACGATAAGCAGATTAAAGACCTTGAAGATTTCCAAAAGAAACGTGAAGCATATTATGACGCTCAGATAAAATATTGGCAAGATTACAAGAAGCATTTCGATGACATGACAAAGGCTTATGAAAATGAGCAGAATAGACTTCTTGCATTACAGCTTACTGGTATTGATTTTGAAAACAGTAATTGGACTACCCGTATTGGAAATCTTACAAGTTTTGTAAATGCCTATATTCAGAAGCTAAGAGAACTTCAGAACGCCCAAGCACAGTATAACGCTTCACAAAGTATTAGTAGTGCAAGTGGAAGCGGATATAGCGGAAGTTCTGGCGGTGGCGGTGGCGGTACTTCAATTGCAAGTGCCGTAGGTCAAGCTGGCGCAAGTTATGCATCAGGTAGAAGCCACCTTAGATATGGTAGTGGTATTAGTCATACATATTATAAAAATGGCAAATGGGTATCGGCTAAAACAAAGGGTGGTCATATCACCATTACTAAACAGTCAGGTAATGAAGCAGGGGATTATATCGAAGGAGTTAACTCAAACGGAACAAGAATGAGATTCAAAGTATTCGATGTAAGGAATTATGTCCGTAGTGGTAAAATGAGTTATTATGCTAAAGGTTCTGATTACATTGGCTCAAATCAGATGGCTATTGTCGGTGACGCTCCAAACTCTGAATTAGTAATTGGCTCAAGCCTTAATAGTGGAGTGCCAGTTGGTCTCCAAAAAGGAAGCGGTGTGCTTAATGCGACAGCTACAAGTGCACTTATGAGTTTTGCTGATAAGATAAGAGCAAAGGGTATTGATGCAGTTGCTAATGACTTTGGTGAAAGCCATAGCGAGAACATTAACATGGATATTGCCAATGTTACAGTTAAAGCAGACAATGCTAATGAATTTATAGACTCAATGAAAGAATTTAAGAATTCTGTTATTCAGAGAACTTATATTTAAACTGATAATAGGGCTATTATTTATAATAGCTCTATTATTTTACATAATTTAAAGGGAGATTAATATGAAACAAGGAATTAGAGAGTTAATCTCTGGAATTGAACTTATCGTGAATCGAAAGTTCGAAAAAACAACAAGACTAACAATGTTAACGTGTTTAATACAAAAGTATGATAGTTCTACTCATAGATATACTGGCACAATAAAGAATATTCAGTATTCAAATATTATGTCAATTAATCCAACTCAATTTGCAGTAGGTGATAGCGTGCGTGTGTTGGCTAATGTAACCAATAATATGTTGAGTAATATTACTATCATCGGTAAGATACAGTAATAAGAAAGGAACATTATATAATGGCTTTAACAAGACCTATACTGGAAGAGCACGCTTCATTTGATGCTACAAAAAGCACAACTTTTAAATTTATTTCTTATGGTGGAGACCAGTTTACTAGAGTAAAAATTACCATAAAAAGAACGACCGACAATCTAACTGTATATACACACACTTATACTCAAGGTACTAATATTATTACCCTTGATGCAAATGTTCTTACAAATAACAACCATTATAATATATATGTTAACACATATAATTCTAATGGAGACGAGAGTCCGGAAAGTAATTGGATTTCTGTTTTAACACTTGCAAGCCCTACATTAACCAGAAATAATTATTCACAAGGGCTCACAATTAATGGTTCTCAGTTTACGTTTGAAACTATATATAATCAAGCAGATGGAGAACCGATTAACGTTGTAGAACATACTTTATTTGATGAAACATTTGGAAGTATTGTAAAACAATTAACATCATATCCTGCTACAACTACAGTTCCGTATACGAACATATTTATTGTTGAGGGGCTACTAAACGAACATGATTATACTTACACAATTAAAGTTCGTACACAGCACGATATGGTTATTGAATTATCAACTAATGTTAGCGCTATTGTTGATATGCCAGAGCTTAACGGTATATTGAATCTAGAAAATATGTGTGATTATGGTACAATTAAGATTCATAGTGCATTAAAGTACATCGATGGACGTGGAGAGTATTTTACATATGAAACAGAGGGTGAAAGAACATATGCTAATGTGCCTTATGTTTATGACTCTAGGTCACGATTGCTAGTTTATCCTTATGTAACATGGGACTCTAGTGCTCTTGAAGGGAGTGTTTTAAACGAAAAGAAATATAGTGTGGCAATGTGGTTTAAGCCAGATACTAAATTTGGAGAGCATACTCCCGATGTAAAGAACACTCAAAATATTATAATTGATTTTGGAGAGACTTCTGAATATTCAGAAAAATTCCAATTCATACGTTCGAAACTGCCAGATTCGACTGAATATGCAGATTATATGGTATATTATGCTCAGAATGGTGAAATCGTAGTAAGAAGTAATTACATAACAGATATTGGTACATCTGATGATTACTATTTAATGTTCTTTACAAAGAATGATGATACAATTACATTACAGCTTACTAAAGTAATAGATAATGGTGATACTTTAATATATATGAACAAGCAAGGGTCAACTACACCAAACGTCCATGCATATTATAATACTTTTATGAATTATAAGGCATGGAATATACAGGGAGACCCTCATGGCAGTTCATATTTTAGAAGGGTAAAACCTTCGCTTAATGGAAATATTAGTTCCGTTACTCTTGCTAATGGAAGTTATGACCATCTTATAATTTGGAGCGATGTTGTTACACAACCAGCCGAGCCTACTGATATTTGGGACGAGAAAATGTTCTTTAATTGTGGGTTTAATAACAATCTACTTGCAGGTAATGTTGACCACGCAGAAATATCGGATATATCAAAAATAGTGGTTAAGAAGCGTTCTATTACTGATGTTAATTGGATTACTATTTATGAAAAAGATGTAGTTAATCTTGGTGATTGTGACTTTGTAATTTATGACCCTTACTCAGCCAATGGTGTTACTTATGTTTATTCTATTGTACCTGTAAATGGTAGTGGAGTTGAGGGTAAATATTATTCAAAGGAAGTCTACAGTTCTTTTGATGGATATTTTGGCTGTGATAGAAACAATATTTTCAAAATGATGGTAAATATGAATTATGATGCCACGGATACCGTCGATTATGGACTCATACAGCCTCTTAACAAGAAGTACCCTGTAATTATACAGAACGGATATACAAGATATAATAAAGGTACTCTTAACGGTGCTGTAATGGGATATAAATATATGAAGACTCGTAAATTGGATAAAAAAGATATCCTCGAAATGAGAAATGACATTGTTGATTTCTTTAATGACGGAGAAATTAAAGTTGTTAAAGATTGGACTGGAAACGCAATCGTTATCCAAAAAATTGGCGATGTTACTCGTAATATTGATTCACAGACAGGTTATTCATCTATCGGTTTTAGTTGGGTCGAACAAGGGAAAATTCGTGACCAGAATCTTTATGGAAAAGACGGAAATAAACTGTGGGCTATTGAAACATTGCCACCGTTTATACAGAAAGCTGAGGCTGAAGAGTAATGATTATTATAAATGATGAACTCAAACAGAAGACGCTAAGACAAAAAATTCTTTATACTAGAATATATGTAATGGACTTTAATTTTATTACTGTTGGAGAAATAACTGGAGTAGTTTGTGGTTATCCTTCATATACAAATGATGCTACGAGTGACGTTAGACGAACAATGACTATTGAATTATGTCCTATAGAGTCTGATTTTGATTTTGGAAACATTTCTGGCTCTAAGATTTGGCTTGATAAATATATTAGGGTCGAAGTTGGAATACAAGAAACTCCAAGAGATGAAATTACATATTTTAATATGGGTACATATATTATCGACAATCCTAGCATGACATATTCTGCCACAGAGAATAAAATAACACTTAACTGCCTAGATTTAATGGCAAGACTTACTGGAATTCGAGGCGGAGTTATTGAGGGCGTTTCTCATATAATACCTAAGAATACTTCCGTGCGTGATGCAATGATTGCCATATTACAAGAAGGTGGGATTAGTAGATACGTAGTTGAAGATTGTGAAATACTAATACCAAATGACATAACTATCGATGGTGGGGCAACAATTTATGATATGTTGAAACAGCTTGTAGATTTGTTGCCAAACTATCAGATATATTTTGATATAGACGGCGTATTTCACTATGATATGATACCTAATGGTCAACATGAAAGCGTAATGGTTGATGATAATATATGGAAGAATACTCTCATTAGTTATGATATGAACTATGATTTTGAAAATATCAAAAACTATATTGAGGTAATTGGTGGCGTTCCTGATTCTCCATTGTTTACTTTTGAGCCATCGTTCAGAGACACATCATGGGAAGATAATCCAGTAACTCATTCATTATGTCTTACTCCAAGTGGAGCTGAAGCTGATGAAATTTTAAGCGTGATAAATAATATTGATGATGCAAGTTCTTTTACTAGCGATATGTTTCAAAGGTGTTATATCGCTTTCAGAGTGCCAGAGTGGACTTTTGATTTTACAATACCTAGAGTTGCTATTACTAGACTTACAATAAGGGATGGTGCGGGTAATAATTGTATGACATTAAATTTTAGTAAACCTTTAAATATGAATGTATATAAAGACGCACCAAGTATGTGTTATATTTTGTTAGATTCTATTACAAATTGGACTACGACAACAGATGGTCATTGGGAAACTTCTACTTATAATGCATCATTTATGTCTGGTGAACAGCCACACGCAACAGTATTTGAGACAAATCCAGAGAGTATATTCCGTACTGGCGTAGACTATTATTGCAGTTGTGAATGGGGCGGTAGATTCCCTATACCAACTGCTGAGCTTTATATCGATGAAAAATATACAAATATGGAAGAAAGTGTATATGGTAAGGTATTTACATATAATATTACTGGATTATTTCAATATAGATATGGGGGTATAATGCAGTTTGCGCCTTGTCCATATCCAGAAGATTATGCGGGGTCAAGTGATTATGTACTTAAGTTATACTTTCAGTCAGACGAAGACGTAAACTCTTATGAGCTCAAAGCGACACTAAGCGGTACACCAGAACTGTTATGTATAGGTTCACACACCATGAAGTTCAATTTGGCTAAAAATAAATTTGAGCCTTATGATGTAAATACTCTCGGTACTTTACGTATTGTTTTAAGTGGCGACGAATATGAAAACATTTGGTCTCAGGACTTAGCTGAACAGCGAGCTAAATTTGAACTATATCAGAGATGTCGTCTTCAAGATAATCTAACAATCACTTGTCTTCCGATTTATTGGTTGGACACTAATTGGCTTGTAGAAATAACTCTTCCAAACGAGCAAAGCGGTGAAGAACAAACCGCACAATATTTAATTAAGTCAATTTCAACAGATGGTACTATGAGTGGAACGCAAACCGTTACATTAGTTCGATACTACCCATATTACCCTATTATTTAATGTAAAGGAGAATTGTAAAATGGCTAAAATACCTATAAATTCTTATCAGGGCTCTTCTGCTTATATCGCAACTATTCCAATAGAAGACGGAAATATTCTCTATAATTCTACAACAAAAGAAATTCTTGTAGATGAAAATGGAAGCAGAATTAGATATGGTGGAGCTATTGTAGTAGATACAGCATTATCTACTACATCAACTAACCCTGTTCAGAATAAAGTAATTACAACTAACATAAATACAATAAATGCGAATTTATCTGCATTATTTGACATAATCAGACCCATTGGTTCGCTATACCCTACAATAGACTCGACCTTCGACCCAAACAATGCAACAGGTTGGCATGGTACATGGGAACGTATAACGGATTGCGTAATCTATGCCGCAGGAGCAAGCGACACAATCGGCTCAATCGTAGGTTCTAACACGCACACGTTGACCGAGGCAGAACTGGCGAACCATAGACATACAACACCACAGTTGACCGCTACGGGTGCAAACCATAGTCACAACGTCGGAGTAAATAACTCAAATAGCCAGTTGCTTGGTATATCAGACACAGCTGTTGGAACACAAAAATGGGCGGTTGTAAAAAATGGAGGATATAGCGGAGTTGGACCACAGATTAGTGCTAATAATTCGGGCAATCTATCGATGACAGTACCTGCATCTAACACAGGTTACACAGGTTCTGGAACAGCCATCGACATGAGACCGAGACGTATAAACTCCGTAGTTTGGAGAAGAACCGCATAGAAAGGGAAGAGACAACCCTCTCAATAAGTCTCATTAATATATTTTAGAATAGTTACACGATTGCTCTTAAGATTGTCTTTTAAATTTTTATCGTCTCTACGAAATCGTATAAGCAACCATCAAATAAAACGTGTAATTCGTCCATTTTGAAGCGCTATTATGTAGCTGAATTGACTTATTGCCTTCATTAATTAAAACAATTGTAGTATGATTTGCGTTGTTTGGCTCGAAATACGGAAGCTGATAATTGCTAAGTCTTGCACTCACAATCTCAAAATCGGTTATATTGCTCGGTAGATATGAAGCAAGACTAATGTTCTTATCTTCTCCCGTGTTTATTGTTATGTTTGGAATTATTATTTGCTTAAAGTGAAGTCCGCTTAAACTATTAACTGTTTCTGTTAAATTGGTATTTATCTGTGATAATTCTTTGCCTGAGTTTGTAAGTGTTGTGTTTGAATTCGTTAAAGCATCGCCTACTGAAATCGCACTTGTAACTCTTCTTAAAGCTTCATTCCATATAAGATAATCACCCACTGCATAGTTATGAGTTGAAGGTGACTTTTCGATTGGTGCGTTTACTTCAAATGCATTGGTTATACTATCTTCTACACTTTGTAATCCTGTCTGTAGGTCAGATACATCGCTTGTGATATTAGATAAATTCGCATTTCAAGACGTTTGAAACATTTTCTTGACAAGCAATATCTTCTATGCTATAATAATTATTGTTAATATATAAAGTAAAACAATAAGGAGAATAACATGGAAGAATTGCTTAAAGAATTAATTGCTAAATTAAATGGCACACTTAGCGACGCTGATATTTTATTAGTGTGTAATACTCTTCGTAACCTAGAAGCCAATTATAAGGTTACAAAAATGAACACGGGGCTTTCTACGAAAGAAGACTCCACGCAGTATATTTTAACAAAGTATTGTTTATCGCTTAAGAAGAAACAACTTTCTGATAAAACAATTAAAGTCTATTTATATGCTGTAAGACGCTTATGTAATACAATTAATAAATCATTCTTAGACTATACAGAAGATGACCTAACATATTATCTTATGGTGCATTTGGTTAAATTAGGTAACTCTGATACTACAAGAGCAAACGAACAGAGATTTTTAAGAAGTTTCTTTAATTTCTTATATACAAATAATTATATTAAAGAAAACCCAATGGCGGGCATTGCACTAATTAAAGTAGCAAAGAAGGATACTGTCGCCCTTACAGAAAGCGAGATTGTGAGACTTCGTGATGTGGCGCATAAAGAAGGAAAGAATAAAACCATCTATCTTGCACTCACGGACTTCTTATTAAGTACAGGGCTTCGAGTAGGAGAACTTTGTAACCTTAACAAATCAGATGTTAATTTCGAGACAAGAGAAGTAAAGGTATTTAGTACAAAGACTAACACCTATAGAACGGTATATCTTAATGATATGGCGTCACTGCATCTAAAAGATTATCTTAATAATAGGACAGATAATAATGGTGCGCTCTTTGTGAATAAATACGGAAACAATAGAATTAGTCGTGACGTATGTGAGAATATTCTTCACGATATTGAACATAAAGCAAAGATAAATAAATCATTAACGGTTCACATGTTTAGGCGTACTTTTGCAACTAAACTATGTGAGCGTGGAATGGATATAACATATGTGTCTGATTTACTTGGACACAGTAGAATTGATACATCACGAAAATATTATATTAAACGTGACAAAAGAAATCAGAAAAACAGTTTTATGAACTGCTTAAATTAATTTATTTTATAAACTTATAAAAACAAAACAGAGTAAAGTAGAAATCTCTACTTTGCTCTGTTTTTATATTTACATAACTAAAATAACTAGAAAGGAGCATTAGAATTTAATGCCAAAAATACCAATAAATTTCTACTATGGTTCTAGTGAGTATTTAAAAACAATTCCAATATCTGAAGGAAATATTTTATATAATATAACAAATAAACAGATTTTAGTAGATGAAGATACAAACCGACAAGTTTATAGTAATAAAACCAGTGTAGATACTAAATTATCAACAACATCGGTTAATCCTATTTCTAATAAGGTTGTTTCGGCAGAAATCAATGCCCTTAAAACAAAACAAAAGACACTTGAAACAGATTTGACTAAGAAAGGTACGGCAAGTTCAAATGAGGTCGATGAGGTAAGAGGACAGATTCACACTAACTTGTTGAATCCTACCCTCGAGACAACAACAGTCAATGGAGTGACGTGCACAAATAACAACGATGGCACATTCACGTTAAATGGTACTGCGACAAACGACCAAACATTTTTTAGAGTAACACCTTGGGGTGGAGATAATTATAATTCGGAAATTGAATTGGAGACAGGAAAAACATATAAGGTTGTAGGTTGCCCGAACGGTGGCGGTAGTTCAACATATAGGGTTACAATCACAAGAAGTAGCAGAGATAATGTTGGAAGACTTGCAGTGGCTCACGACTACGGGGACGGCAAAACTTTTGTCGCAGAAGAGGGTTATAGATACGAATGCTATATTCATCCGTCAATAAATACACCTATTAACAATTTACTATTCAAGCCAATGCTCACGACAGACCTCGATGCGACATACAACGATTACGTCCCATATTCTGGAGACGGACGGCTCAACGAAAACGTGGCTAAATTAAACTCAAGAGTAGTAAAAGCCGAAAATAATATAACAAATATAAATAATACTGTTACAGCCATAAATAAAAGAGATGCAGTAAGTGGTAAACCTACACAGTGTGGAACATGTGGCGGTAGTCCCCTTTATAGATTTCATGGTAATTATGTATTAAATAGTAATCTGGGAGCAAATCAAACTAAAGATATTCCACTATCAACCTTTGGTGTTACTTTAGCTAAGAATCAAATTTGTAAGGTAATTAGAGGGTCGTTTGCACTTGAGGATGAAAACGGTAACCAAGTATTCCTACCAGATAGAAGAAAAGCAACAACTGGAATGTCTGTAGTGGGAATTTATAATAACAACTTAAGAATTATGACATACGGCACGGCATATAATGCGGGCTGTAATATTGAAATAGATATAGAATATGTTATTTGGTAGTTTTAGAAAGAGGTATGATATATGATTATTAACGTACATGCAGGACATGCAGATTATGGTAAGGGAGCATGTGGAGCTGTAGGAACTTACCTTAACGAATCAGTAGAAAATAGAAAGGTAAAAAATATTGTAATTGAAATGCTTAGAGCTCAGGGTCATACAGTATATGATTGTACTGTTGATGTGGGTTCAAGTCAGACAGCTGTTCTTAGAGGAATTGTGTCTAAGTGTAACGCCCATAAAGCAGACCTTGATGTATCTATTCATTTCAATTCAGCAGGCGCAACCGCACACGGAACAGAAGTTTGGATTAGAGAGGGTTCGGCTTCAAGACCATATGCAGAAAACATTGTAAACACAATTTCAGCACTTGGATTTAGAAATCGTGGTGTTAAGACAACACCTAATCTTTATGTTTTAAATTATACAAAAGCTCCTGCACTTCTTGTAGAGTGTTGCTTCGTAAACAACGCAGAAGACGCATCACTTTATTCACCTGAAGTTATGGCTCAGGCTATTGTAAAGGGTATTACAGGCGGAGCATCAGTTGCACCTACCCCTGCACCTACTCCACAGTCTGCTCCTGCACCACAGAAAGAGCAGATTGCTGTTGATGGTAGTTGGGGACAGGCTACAACTCGCATGGCTCAGAAGAAGTTCCAGACGGCTCAGGATGGTATCATTTCAAGACAGCCTACAGTAAACAAGAAATATTGTCCTGCTTGCTCTACAACATCATGGGAATTCACAAAGAACTATAAAGGTGGTTCTACACTTATCAAGGCAATTCAGAGACATCTTGGTATTGTATCTGATGGCTATATGGGTAAAGAGTCAATTAAGGCTCTTCAGAGAATGCTTGGAGTGACAGCTGATGGATATATGGGTCAGAATACTGTAAAGGCTTTCCAGAGATGGCTCAATCAGTAATAATATTAAAAAAGAAGGACTAAAACAATGGAGTTAATGGATATATTTAAAATGTTGCATTCATATGGGCTTACGTGGAGTGGTATAAATTGGGTAGTATTAATAGTGATACTTACAAGTATTCAGATAGCTCCTATAAGAATTAACCCGTGGTCTTTTATTTTAAGATGTATCAAAAGATTGTGGCGTGAGATTAACAGCGACATTTATAATGAAATGAGAAATATGAATGTTAAAGTTGATAACCTTTCTGAGGAACTTACGTCACACATCTTAGAGAGCCGTGAAGAGACTGTAAGAAAGTGGCGTTCGGATATAATGGATTTTTGTAATTCAGAAATCAATGGAAGACCGCACACAAAAGAACAGTATGAGGAAGTTATCGCTTCTTGTGACAAGTATCAAAAATATTGCGAGAAAAATAATATTCCTAATGGCGTGGCAGAAGACAGTATTAGAGAAATACATAGAAGCTATCGTGAACTATTGGCGACCGATGGTTTCTTGAAAACTAAATGTTAATAAAGAAAGGACAAAGTTATGTTTGATATTATGGTTGGCATGATTAATATGACAGTTCTCATTGCGCTTATTTGTATCGGTGTAATTATTAAGCAGTCGCCTGTTTTCGATAAGATTGCTAATGAATACATTCCACTTATTTTATTTATCTGTGGTATTGTCTTTATGTTTGTTTACAAGGGCATTTCATTTGATAATGCAGTAAATGGTATGGTAACAGCATTTGTAGCTACAGGTATGTACGAACACGCTCGTAGTGTAATTCTTAAAGGAATTATAAATAAACTCTTTCCTGATATAGAAGAGGAAAAGTAAAATTTTAGGGAGATAATCTTAATTGATTATCTCCCTTTTTTTGGTTCTAGTATAATGTAATATTTCCATTCTTGTCTTCGAAACCAATAAAGTTCCAAGTTGGATATACGTCTGAGAGAAATATTGGTTCTCCATTGTCGTATGATAAAAGTCTATCAATCATAAATAATTTGCCTCGTCTGATTTAAAATAACTTTGCTTGAACACTGTGGACAAGTAACATAAAAACTCTTATATCCTAAAAAAGGGGAATCTACAGTCTGTGAGATGTTTTCGCTTTTAATGTCTTCATCTTCGTATGTAAATTCACACCCACAGTTCTTACACTTTTTCATATTGGGTCTGCTAATAATTTCAATCATCTATTTACCTTTCTTTAACAAAAGTCATCAAGACTTCTACACAACAAGTGGTCTTTCAGACAATACTCACAAATTTCTTTCCCTTCATAATCATAAAGCTCTTCTACATCTTTATCGCATTCATCACAATATAGATGTGGAACGTGTCTGTTGGGGCAACTATCTCCTAAACATGGATATGCAGGAACAGCACATCCACAACACTCATTCTCATATGTTACCATAATATATACTCCTATTATTCGTCTATCTCGATGATTATTGGCAGTCTTCCATTATATTGTCTTGTTAATGATGATAATATTGAATAGATGTCGGTTTCCTCTATAAAAAGTTCAGAATTTGCGTCAACGACATCTTCATAAATATCTTTAATTTTAGCTATTGCCCTTTCTAAAAGTTCTTTTTCTT
>JAEIGA010000579.1_pt1 | contig 53954 bp, 71 predicted proteins | sample 9270691 | NCBI WGS metagenome assembly JAEIGA01 (sample SAMN17057246, study PRJNA624740) | gut metagenome | biome: biome; isolation source: fecal sample | host: Bos grunniens | place: China: Xizang | collected 2019 | reverse complement strand
TAAGTGAACTTATGAATATATCCTTTATTTAATAGAATATCCATATTGATGGTATCAATAGCAAAGGTGTTCTCATCTAAATCAACAATCGTTTTATTATATGCGTAAATCTTCTTATGTTCATCAGATATGCTAACAACCGAGTCAATATGTATTGTAGATGGGAATTTGCGATAACCTTTTGAATCATTTATATCTGCCATTAATTCCTCAAAAGTGCCATCAATATTAAGACCAAATACCTGTGGCTTTGGTTGCTGGCAAGATGCTAACATAAATGTTGTTAGCAGAAGTAAAAAGATCTTTTGCATTACTTTTTGTAGTATTATAGTTATCCAACACTATCAGTACTTATTGTGATCACATTATCAGTACTTTGTTCGTTGTCAAATGCGCATATTCCAATATCATCAAGGTTTTTGGGTATAATGATAGATGTTAATTTTGGACACTCAGAAAATGCAAAATCACCAATACTTTTAAGGTTTTTAGAAAAAGTGACAGAACTAAGATTGCAACAATTGTAAAAAGCATTATTGCCAATTTTTATAATTGTATCTGGCATATTTATAGACACAAGATTTATACAATTATTAAAAGTGGCATAATCAATTTCATTAACAGTAAATTTTATACCATTATATATGACACATTCTGGTATTTTAATGTTTGAAAGTGTTTTATATGCACTATCTAAAAAACCATATATATTAGGAATCACTTTAACAACATAATCTCCAGTTATTTTATAATGTATTTCATCGACTATAAAATTGATATCATGCATCTGAAAATTACTAAACATTTTTTGCCAACGTTTATGATTGTCCCTTGTATAATAAGTGCCATCACACCAATCATCGTATCTTGAAGTTGTATATAAATTAATGGCTTCATCATTTTCGGAATAAAATGCATTTTTATTAAGGAATGGATATCCATCTATTTTAGGAGGATCTACGGATAAAAAGATAATATTAGTTAAATTATCACAATCCGAAAAAGCTTTATCTTCAATCTTGTTCACTGTTTGTGGTATAAATACAGTTCTTAATTGTTTACAATTTTCAAATGCAGCATATCCGATTGTGCAAACTCCACTCGGAATAACTGTGTTTTGACAGCCGAGAATTAACATGTTAGTATGTGATTTTATTATAGCATTGCTATTTGCTCTGCTATCGTACATCTTGTTTTCTTGATCTACAATGATAGAAGTCACACCTGAACAGCCTGCAAAAGCTCTTGCTGCAATATTTTCCACGCTTTTAGGAATAAAAATCGACTGCATAGAATCTGCACAATGTTCAAATGCGTAACTGCTGATATTGACTATACTATTGGGAATAATAGTATTTGAGCATCCAAATAATAAAGTGTTACTAGCTGTTTCTATAATTGCGTTACAATTATCACGGCTATCATATTTTGGATTATTGACATCTACTATAATCAGTGCTACATTACAACACCCACAAAACGCACTCGTACTAATGTCAATTACATCTTTAGGAATGATAATAGATGTTACGGTTTTGCATATATCTTTGTCATTGAAAGCGCATGGACTAATGGAAACGATATCGTCTTGTATAATTAGTGAAGTATCTATTAACTCTTTATTTTTCCATTTGTATAGTACCTTATTGATATATACACCTCCATCTGGTTGATTGTGATACCAAAGTGTATTGTTAAAAGCATTATAGCCAATACTCACCACACTATCAGGAATATCAATAGATGATAATTTAGAGCAGTTCTCAAACGTATATTCTTCAATTTTTGTTACACCATTTGGAATATTAATGGAAACTAGCCCAGAGCAATATTGGAAAGCACAACTACCAATATGTTTTATTGAATTCGGGATTATTATTGAGCGCAATTCTTCTTGGTCTACAAATGCATAATCTGCGATTGCAATTGTCCCTTCTTTAATCTTTACATTTGTTTCATTAGTGATTTTACCAATGTGAGTATACAAAACTTTCCCTACGTATAATAGACCGAATGGTTGGTCATCAAGCCAAGGAGTTCCAGTAAATACATCGTAGCCCACAAATGTGATATTCGTAGAAAGTTTTATTTTTGTTAATCCATTACAATTAAAAAAAGCCATATTACCAATTCTGGAAATGCTATTAGACATTGTAAGTGATTGGATATAAGAATCTCGAAATGCGCCGTTCGCAATTGCCACTACAGAATATACTATCCCATTTTGAGATATGTGGGATGGTATAGTAATATCTCCATCATAATCTCCATCAGAAGATATATAACCATCTTCATCATGATATAGCGGACTAATAACTACCGCTTCAAATTGCAGTTCATCTAAGCTGTAGTGTAAACCATCTATATATGCTCTCATATCATAATTTTATTTACAAGGTTATGTAATATTCTATTTCACTTATTGTTTGTCCTGTTGAATAAACAACATTTTCTCCTATCTCAAGATTAGAGATTCGAATTCCGTTCAAATTAAACGCTTCGTAAATGGCGGAACATATTTCATTTTCAAGTTTTGGGAATGGCATTATCTTTAATTTGTTCGTAAGTACAATGCGTAATTTTTCATTTCGTGCAAATTCAACATTATCATTACAAATAATGTCATACTGAGTTTTCTCTGAATTTAGAGCTACCTTAATTTTCATAATTTTAAGTTTTATTAATGTTAATAATTGGTTTATTTTTCTGCCAAAATTGCACTATAAGTAGTTGATGAGTATAGTAATATCACTTCAACATTGTAGCAATATGATGTTAAAAGTGTGGCAAGCATTAAAACTAACATCTATTTTCTACGTTTAAACTCAGTATTCATCACTAGAAGATTTCCAATGGGTTATAGTACCACTAGCAGTATAAATTTTATCAATATCACAAAGAGATAAAACAAATTTTTCAGTACGTAAAAGTTTGTGCAAAGATAGTCTGATTTTTTGATATATGCAAATGTTTTGAGGAATATTTTTGTTTTTTTTGGGAACAAAGCTAATAATAGCTTCATGATAATTATTCTCTTGGTAGGATGGATATTATTCAGTATTTTTTAGGCGGATATTTTTGCGGCAATCCGCATTTTTTCCCCATATGTATCTTTTTAGGAAAGCACTCAACTTTTTCAGGAAATGAGTCAACTTTTTTAGGATGGGAGACAACTATTTTAGAAAAGCGATATTAAGAAATAGCACTTTTTGTGACAGGAAGTTGATGCGTTCTTCTCTCGGAGTTCTCTCGGTCGTCGGTCGGTGGAATAAGGCAAGGTATAAGAGAGGGGAAAAAGGATGGTAATCTTAATAAAAGTACTTTTTTCTATTTTGGAGTTCTTTGGTAATGATTAGGATTTACTTGCAAAACGATGTGTATTTACATTTATATTTTGTTGAATATCAGTGAAATAAAATCTTTTTTTAATTCTAACCCTATCTATTTTAGTCATCTTTGAAGTTGTAATGTGATAGTTTTGTGTCACATTAAAAGCGTATTGTTACACGATGGTTTTACTAAATGTAGTAACATGCAAAAGTATTAACAACCAAAAATTCTAATCAACGATGGCTACTTTCAAAGCTGTGGTGCAGGCGCACCAAAAACGCAGGGATGAAAAGTTCCCTGTGACTCTTCGTATCACACACAACCGCAAATCGTGCTATGTTTCAACAGGATTATATTGCACGATGTCTCAAATCAACCGCAAAACTTTTGAGATTAAAGACCAATTTATCATTGCTCGCACAACACAAACAATGCGTGAGTGGGAGCGTAAGTTGCTAACTCTTGATGTTGCGACATTATCATCCATGTCAACAGAAGAATTAAAAAAATTCCTTCTCTTCTCTGCTTCAAGTATAGATTATCTTGGGTTTTGCCACCAACTAATAAGGTCTAATCCTTTGAAATACAAAGATTTGCAGTGTGCTATAAACCTCATTGAAGAAATGGGGATAAAAAAGATGACAGTCATGGACTTTACATCAAGTTTTCTGCGGAAATACAAAGATGTATTGGATAACAGGACGAGAAAAATAGTAAAAAATGGTGTAATAATAGAGCATAAGCATTATGCCCAAGAGACCAAAAGGCATTATTTCTACGCATTGGGGTCTGTATTCAGAATGTTGCAACGAGAATACAACACAGAGTTCAATAATGTCATATACCATAATCCATTTTGCGGAGTAGAAGTGTATCGGCATGGACAAACCGCAAAACGCAGTATGTCAGCAGAGCGCATCAAAGCATTTTTTGACATAAATGTAAGGACAGAAAAGCAACAGATGGCTGTTGATTTGATGAAGTTATCCTTCTGCTTGTGTGGAATGAATCTGATGGACCTCTTTGCTATGGAAAAAGCGAACTTTGACAGGAAAACAATGCGCCTAACATACAAGCGGCATAAGACTGGTGTGCTAACTTCAGTTCATATTGAGCCAGAGATAGCTCCGCTTGTTGAGAAATACAAGGACAGAACTGACAGTAAGTACTTATTTCGTTTTGCACAGTTAACACCGACATACAAGTCAACGCAGAATATTGGGGCGCATATAGTTTATATTTGCAACGGGTACAATTTTGAGCACATTACGCCATATTGGTTTAGGCACTCATTTGCAACTATAGCACGGAACGATTGTGATGTATCAAAAGACGATATAGACTTATGTCTTGCTCATGTTGGAAACAATCCGATGGCAGATGTTTACATCAAGCCTGATTGGTCTCGAATAGATAGAGCGAATAGAAAAGTACTCGATTTTGTATTCGGAAACAAGGAAAAAATGCGGCAAATGTAATTATCTTTTAGATAATTTGTATATATGAAACTGATGTAGTAACTTTGCAGCACAATGGTTGAGGGTAATCCCTATATAGTCGTAGCGAAAAAGTATCGTAAACGCTTCAAGGCGGATGCCGTAGGAGTTGAGCCAGTCGAAACGATTAACCTACGAACAGGGGAAATCCGGGCAGCAACACAATTAGTCGGAACGCAGAAGATTTACGACACTACTGACTTCGTGAAATTCTACGAACCAGGAATCTTGGTTAGGATGAGCAGCGGTGCGGTAGCGGTATTTAGTTACATCGTGAGCAACTTGCAGTTTGGAGGCTATGTGATGTTTGATTACAAGGAGTGCCTTGGGTATACAGGTTACAAATCTCGCCAAGCAGTCTATCGAGGACTCATGGAACTTGCCAAGTTAGATGTAGTCCGACAGAAAAGTAAAGGCGAGTGGTGGGTAAACCCAAACATTGTGTATCGAGGACAAAGAGATGAGTTCGAGATTGTCAAGTAATGCATCAGTTCTACCGCGGGTTAGAGCAGTGGTAGCTTGACAGGGTTACGGCCTGGAGGTCGGAGGTTCGAATCCTCCACCCGCAACAAATTCGATAGTAGTTCGGCGGTTATTAGAACGCCCGATTTCGGGAGGTCGCTGGTTCGAATCCAGCCTATCGAGCAAGAACAAGGAAGATTGGCTGAGTGGTCTAAGGCACCTCATTGCTAACGAGGCATACAGCAATGTATCGGAGGTTCGAATCCTTCATCTTCCGCTTAGGGGATGTATAGTTCAAAAGACGCAAGAGAACAGTGGTCAGATAAACCAAAGAAAGTAGTGTGAGATTCCTACAACATCCCCGCATTATAACACTCGGTTGTGTTTTTCATGGTATTAGATTTAAGGTTAATGAAGCAAAGGGCCGCTCGCGAGAGTAGCCCTTTGTTGTTATTTACGCCATTTGTTTTGCCCTCCCATAGGTGTTAAGATAGCCCTAATTGACTTACTTGGAGGTTCTTTATATTGTTCAGGCTTTGGCTCTGCTTCTGAACTATAAGTCGGCACACGCCCTTGACCAGTTATATCATTGTATGCTTCATCTAATTTCCTTAGTAATGCCTTAATATACCTTGCAGGTAGAAATAACTCTTTGTACTTATGTGCGTACCTATCCAATACTTCCACACTTACATTCTTCCTCTCTAATAATCCATCTATCTCTCTACTATATTGCTCAATGGCATATTCATTACTACTTGCTGTCCTCATCCAATCTACAAATGACTTCTGGTATCTTGCATTATGAAGTCTCGTCATGTGTCGAATACGCTTTTCTTTCCCACTATTTTGGCTTGAAATTAAATTGACAATACTATCCTCTATTCTCCATTGAGAATAAAATAGGCTTTTTATATAAATGTCAGAACTTAAATGACAGTTCTTTGGACTAAAATTAAAATAGTCCAGTGAAAGAATATTGCTCCACGAATATTCAGATATACCATATTGAGCATTTGACATACACACTCCTAAAGCTGCATAAGAAAGTATTTTGTCGTATATCTTTTTGTAATCGGGCAATTCTAACTCGTGCCATAATTCCATATCATTCTCTCCCAGTTCTTGATATAGTTCGTGTACTATGTTATATTCCACATTCGAGAGATAAGCAATACAGTCAATATACTCATCTGCAAAATCTATTGAAAAGCCAATCGCTTTCATGTGTTGTCATTTTGGTTGATTATTAATCACATTGGCGATATATAGTATTGCATTATTGATATATGCAGTCTCATCAACAGGAACAACATCATCTTTCGATAAGATTTTTCCCGAAAGACCCTCGCTGTCATTATTTATTAGCCACAACACATCTATTTCTGAATCTTCAGTAATCTTCTCTCCTTCAAGTGTAAGAACTGCATATTTTAATGCATGCATGACCTCATTGATTTTGCGAATATTGGCCGAATCGCGCTCGTATTCGCATGCCCAATATAGATTACTTATCGCGTTTCTGTATTTAGCAGCACGATAACAAGCCACATTATCCCTATTGGCACTATTGATATTAATGATAGCACTTTCACAATACCTCACAATTTGCTTGTGCGCATCCTTATTACTCGTATATGTAACAACACTCTGCACATCGTCCTGATGTGTATCTGGAGCGGGAGATGCAATTGCATAGATTAGCGATACAATAGCGGTTATAACGACAACAGCGATAAAAATCATTCCAAGGCCACGGCCTACTTCTGTAATATCCGACTTCATGGTATAATAAATCATTGGTTAAACAAAAAATGTGGATTGTGGTCGCTATATTTCCGAGGTTCTACCAAAACCTTACCTCTATAACGATACCACAATCCACACCAAGTCGGCGTGAACCGCATGACCGTCCTTCGAGGTATTGAAATTTGGTAGATTTCGGAAAGAAGGGCGAGAGCAATGCTCACTAACGGAATGGATTTCTCCCCATTCCCGCTGCAAAGATACTACATTTTCCTCACATACGCAAATAAAAACAACCAAAATGTTGTCATTTCGTACACATAGTGTTGTCATTTTGACAACATTTCCAAAATTTAACCCTCTCATATAGAGGTATTTACATAAAATCCCTATATATCTTATCTATGTACTATACTGAATAGTATATTTCGATAGCATACCCCTCCAAATTTTTGAGAGGCCGTTTTCTACCGTATGCCCTCACAAATCCTTGTGTACCCCCCCTACCTCTCGATTGTACCCTATTTTATCGTATGCCTCGCGCGTGCGTGATGATGAGTTCAGATTTTCGATGTAACTGCCTGAGTTAGACATGAGTATCTACCCCATAGGTATGGGTGTCATCCTCGTTGGTACTCCCCCGCCTTTTCCGCCTTGTCCGTTTGTTTCGTTGCTTGGTTTTTCTCTCTGCACTTTCTTTGTATCTCGCTGAAACACAATCGGTTGCAGATGTGTTACGCGTGTGCATGCTTGTTCCTGATATCGTGTCATGTGCTTGGGTGGTGTGCTTTTGGAAAAAGGGAAAACCGCCTTATAATTGCACCGTCTTCAAGCGAGGAGACAGCGAACTTTGACAGACTGAACAAACACACACGGCAGGGACAAGAGCCCAATTGCACACTATCACTGCGCGTGGTTCAGTTTGGTGGTCTTTGACAGATTGGAAATGAACAGGTACAAGCAGCAAAAGACGGCAGCCCTCATAAGGCAGTACTATATCCCGATGGGATTGGAATGTTCGCTGTATAAATCAGCAGGTAAACTGTATGCTATAACTTACAGGAAAAGTACGCACGAAAGTGTAGGCTATGCGCGACCCTGAAATGGGAGAGTATAGGAGAAACACAACTCAACACGCAGAGACGGAATAGTGGATGAATATCCCACATAGTGGGTATTCGAGTGATTAACAATAAAATTTTCAACTTATGTACTGGGTGGTAGTCGTTGGTTCGGCTGCCACTTTCTATGCCCAATAGTGGGCGAATTTTATAAACCCTTATCCCCTCGCACGGCACGAGCCAAAATAACGCCGAGTGAATATGACAAACGAGACCAAGCAAGCATTGCAAAAGGTATTTCGTGCAAACGCAGACAAGCAGCTCTCATTGAGCAAAGTATTGGAGACCAGTGTTGCAGCATTCCGCAGCGACAAGTACGGAGTAGACCGCGTTTATGCAGAGGCATTAGGTGAGAGCCGCAGCGAGCAACGCAAGTTGTTTATGGAGACCTTTGCAACCTGTATGCCACATGTTATCTACAATGGCACTGGCAAAGACAAGGTAGTTATTGTGGACTTCGTAGAAGCAAAAGAGAACAGCAACTGCAAACCTATCCGTCAATATCGTTTGGCAGGTGGTGAGATATGCAGACCAAAGGAGTGTGAACTCGTTATTGAGACCGAGCAATCTGTCAAGAAAATGGAGACCGTAACTCTCGCAAGTGGCTTTGAGATGGAAGTTGTGTCTCGCGATGCAGAGGGTAATGTATTGACCGAGACCAAGAAGACCCGCCTTGTTCCTCGTGAGAAGAGCGTTTGGGGCTACACCGAAACCGTGATGAACGCACTCATCGACGCATTGGAAATCCTAGTGGACGGTACGAAATAATGTACCACTCGACTATGCGAGTATAAACAGGCATTAGGCATAGTGCGGGGAGTCGTGGCAGATGTCGCGGCTCTCGTTGTGTTTAACTTTAAGACCCAGCGGAGTATAGGCAGACGCAACCGAAACAACATGAAGAAAATCATTTATGTTTGTGCCCTCGTGGCAATCATTCTCTTCGGAGCAGTAGAGAACGCAAGCGCAAAAACCATCTCAAAGGACACTGTGGAGTACAATGGAGCGTGGAAAATGGAGCGCGTGGAGAAGGTAAACGACTACGGAGAGATTTCCGTGCGCTATGTATGCTACCTCCTTGACATCGTGAACTCCAAAGGCGAGCCACGCAAAGTGACTACCGACAAAGTAACCTACGAGTCGGACGATGTAACGCATATCATCTACAACATCCAGGACACTGGCGCAAAGCGCATAAGTAAAGCGGTCAATGTGGAGGCTGTCCATAGGGCAAAGGCGGCAAAGTATCTGACTATTGCGAGTGAGTAACACTTTTTTTGGGCGGGTTGGCATTGGGTTGCTGCCCGCTCTCTATTTTCAACCATTTAGTTCATGCAAATATGTATAACGAAATCTACAAATCTACCGAGTTTTATCATGTAAAACAAGGTAGTGACTTGAAGCCACGAGTAAATGTGGTCATCGTAAACCTCACGCCATCATGCAAGTTCTTGTGCATCCAACAGACCGTGGATAAGAACGACAATTCTGTTATCAGTGAGTTCACAGAATTGTATGATGACTATAAGCAGGTGCAGTGTTTTATTGAGCAATCATTGTGGTACACAAACGGAAACGAATACATACAATAAACATAATACTAACTAATAACTAAGATTATGAACGCATATCTTATTGACTTTATGTCACACGAGTCTCTGCAAGTTATTGAGAACTTGCGCAACAACCTTAAATTAGGTCAAGTAACAAATGTAGAGCAGTTTGCACGCTTCAAAGCAGAGATGAAGCAGTACTACGCAGACTAACTGTTGCATCAATGGCACTATGTGACCTTATGCCTATCGTAAAAGAGGCAAAGCAGTTTGAGCGCATCTGCAACGAGTTTAATGAGAAGTTCGCTCAGTATACCATCAATTATACCAAATCAGTAGTAGAACTAAAACAAATTATAGAAAAACTATGAGACTGAAAGACAAAGTGTGCGACTTAATAGTCAAGTGTGCGCGTTTTATCAATGCAATCATGCCAGCAATGTTGGGATTGATTGCAGCGTATTTCATCGTGATATTCATCGTAGCCATGTGCATAAAATAAGGAGAGCAAAGCATGTTTGAAGTAGATTACGCATGTATAGAGTTTAACTACATCGAGTTAGCAATAGACATGCACCAAGTAAAGAATAATAATTGGAGAATATGAAAGCGACTTTTTATACCCCTGAAACAATGCTGCCAGAGCATTGGAGAAAACTTGGTTATTCAGTGAATAGCGAAGACCTCAATGAACATGGCATGCCATCAGAGGATTATATAGAACGACACGCACATTCATTATGGGAGAGTGACCCTGACTATGTGCGTGCGGATGGCTATCAGATATGCTTCCGAGAGATAGACCGAGAGCAAGGGCTATGGCTCGTATCTGAAGAGGACGCAGAGTGTATTGACATTCTAAACCGATGGCTAAATCACGAGGGCGATAACTCTCTATATCCTAAATACGATTGGGATAAATGCGATAATGCTGTAGCCTATCGTGGTGGCAAAGGATATGTATATTCAATAACAATTTTTTAACAGAGTACATCCTGCTGTGAGTGGATGAATAGTATGGCAAAGTGCTATGTCGGTACTTATGGAAAGTACAATGGCGGTAGTTTATTTGGCAAATGGTTAGACCTATCAGACTACCCAACTTATCAAGACTTCCTGAATGCATGCAAGGAACTGCATAAAAATGAACACGACCCCGAATTTATGATACAGGATTGGGAAGGATTGCCCGATGGTTTCTCATCTGTAGAATGGATAGGCGAGGGCGACTTCAACGACATCAAGGAAGCAATGCAAGAGGAGGAGAAAGCAGCTGTGCAAATCGTAGATTATTCCGAGAAGGCGATTTCACTTGTTGGAGATACCAAGACTATCAAAGACCAGTTGAAAAAGATGGGCGGAAGGTTCAACCCAAAGCTATCATGCGGTGCAGGCTGGGTATTTCCTAAGAGTAAACTTGCAGAGGTGCAGAAGTTCTTGAGTGTGGGTGAACTATCCCAAGCCGCAGCACCCAAAGCAAAGAAAGATGAGCAACTTTGGGAGGACTATAAGCAACTGTTGATAAGAGCACACGGAAAGAGAGCGGATGAGTACATGAAAGACACATCCAATCTTATGAAAAGCGAGTGTGGTGTTATCATCGCATTCGAGAAGGAGAAAATCAACGCAGGCACTTTTTGGTTTCATGATGAGGGCGCGAACTATGAATACTACAAAGAGGTTACGAAAGATGAAGAGAGCAAGCGCAAGTATTTTCTTCGGAAAAATCTTGACAAGTACGACGACCTTATCAAGGAGTTACAGACACGAAAGAGAGATTACGCAGATGTTGTGCCCACATACTGTGAGATTGAATGGTGTTCACTTGGCAAGTTAGGCTATGCGAATGGTGTTCACACATCCCGATTGTGTCATGTGATAGATTCAGAACAAGACCCACGAACTCGCCACCTCATCCACCGAATGAGCGAGAGTGAGATTGAGCAAGCCATCGCTATCCTCAAAGAGGAACGAGCAAAGTTTGAGAAACGATTGCAGGCTTATCTCAAACGATACGGCATAAGCAAAGTTAGTTTCAATACATACTGGGCAGACAGATGATATACGAATGCAACTGCACATGTATAAGTGCACATGAATGGCAACGCTTGATGAAAGGCGCAAGGCGGGCAAGTTATACTCGCCTTGTCGCACGAATCAAACGAGAGTTGCCAAAGTTGTATCAAGAACTTGTGCTCAACTTCTATAATCCGTGGGAGAATGAGTGTAAGCAAACAAGAACGCACTACATATTAGTGCACAGTGGAATAGAATATTTTATACGCAAATAATTATGGTAACTTCCAGCATAAACTTATTGCATAGTATGTATCCTGAGCATAAAGTTGGAAGTCGATTCCAAATCTTTATGCCAACAGATATTCCATCGGAAATGTATGAGACGGTCATTAACGATGGCGGCTGTGAGTGTTGTGATTGCAGAGAATTTTGCGCTTCTCATAGCAAAGCAATCGGGTTATGTACTTCTCAAAGTAGGTTAGATAAAAATAATGTAGTATTTAAGAGGTTAAAACAACTATGACACAGGAACAAATCATTTTGGCAGCCGACAAAGCAGGTTGGGATTGCACCATCAAGAAGGATGCAAATGGTTATCATATCGCATTCAATACAGACTCTCCGTGCGGACAAGATGTATGGTGTGAGTTCGATGTAGAAAGACTTTATCAAATAGAAGATGAAGTGTACCAATATTGGCAAGCATACGACCCTGAAGAAGAAGCATTGCTTTGGCATGGTGCAAACAGAGGCGAGCCACAATCCATGCGTGATTTGCTGGATGATATGGACTGGGTGGATGATATGCTTGAACGCTTAGACATGGCTCTGAGTGGCAAAGATTTGCCAGACCCAAACAAGATTGACTTAACCAGAGAGGCAAATAACTTGCGTGCCAAATGCTTGAGTGTACTCACAGAGCATAGTCACTTAGCCAAGCCAAGCAAGTTTAACTTCAACGCAAAGGGCTTTTCCAATCCAGACGAGTGCAGTAAGTACGAGGAGATAATCTTCCTTGATTGCAGATGGTGGTTGGTAGATGGCGATGAGCTACTCTATCAGGTAGAATGTATGCCACTCGAAGAGTTCTGCCAAATGGTAGATGATATTGTTAACAGAAAGGAATAACATGAGTAGAATTTGTAGCCATTGTAAAAATTCCGAATGCTATGGGTGGCATCATTGGGGCTGCACACTCACTGGTGAACTTGTATCTGAAACAGATACCTGTAGTGAATTTGATGACGATTAACTTTAATCCACAATAAGTATGGAGCAAAAACCAATCTATCTGTGCTATATCATTGACGATTATAACAAATCACTAAAGTACTTAGGCGAGAATTTGTCGGATTGTATTGCACAATTAGCCAAGGAATATAACCTATCCAAAGATGAAATTGATTGCCTGCAAAATACGAACGAAGTATTTGTTGAGCACTCTGACATCATGATTGTAATAGAAGAGCAAACTCTAAATGCTTTTGTAGTATGACCATCCAAGAGTATCTTCGTTGTGCGGAAGAGCACCCCAATAAACTACCAACTTGCTCTCAGTACTCAGACTTATTGTACGAGTATCACATGGCGAATCACATAACCTATGATGAAGCCCGCAGCATCGTAGGTCTATGGACAAATAAGATGTGGGCAGAGTGGATAACAAACAATAAACTGAAAGGGTAAACATGTACAAAGTAAATAATCTGTCAGCAACCTATGCGAATTATAAGTATGTAGTAATTCGTGATTGCACCAATACCAATGAAGGCTATTGGTATTACGGAGCATACAACAATATTGCGGCAGCACAACAAGCAGCAGCAGTGATAGGCAACGGCTTTATAGTTGAGCCACAAGATATAGAACAATAATCCATTCCTTAAAGTTGCGCACGACACGGAGTAAGTGTACTTAACAATGGATATACAAAAAGAGTTTGAAAAGGTGCAAGCATCAAAGCTCCCAAATAAATGTATCAGCGATGAGTTAGACAAGCATATTCGTTCTACCTTTAAGAAAGTAGATGAGAATGACCAAGCAGGTAGGAAATGGCACAAGGTATATGGACGAAGTTGCGACTCGAAGTACGGCTCGTATATGATTTCCATCGAAACTCAGGAGTGGAGAAACACTACTATGAGCGAGTTTTATGGTGGTGCAGTAGTTGATTAAAGCATAGTAGATATGAAAAAGTATTTAGTAACACTCCTCGAACATGTCCGTTGGACATTCAAAGTAGAGGCAAACAACGAGCAAGAAGCAGTTGATATTGCATGTGGCATGGAGACCAGCGAAGCCGAAAGAGATGGTCAGTTCAATGGCAGCGAAGTAGAACTAATTGAGGATGGAGTAGATGAAGAAGCATACCGCAAAAAGTTCTGCGAGAACTTAGACAACCTCACTAACCATCGTTATTCATACGAAGAGTTGGCTGGTCTTATCCGTTCATGGGCACAGTTGCCAGACCTTGAAATCAGCATGGACATAGGCGACGATGACTGTACTGATTACCATGCTATCTTTGACATCGAAGGCGACCATCCTCTTGCAGGAGAGTTCGACATTTACTATCTCAAACTGAGAGAAGAAGCGTGCGAAGCTATGGGTTATCTTCAACGAATACATATTACCGAAGTCGGATATAAATTATCTAACGAATAAAGCATTACTCATTATGGCACAACCAGTTTACAAGGGTATTGACGAAAACAATATGCCACAATTTGAACCTCAGCAATACAACTATGCCGTGTGCGATATTCAGTGGCGAGATGGTACATGTAGCGAAGGCCTTATCTTCAAACTTAATTGCGAACTCATTGAGGAAGAAGACGAAAGGATATTCTTCTATGCAGAGGACTATGAGTCGTTCTTATCGCTCTGCCAAGATGAGTTTCGTGAAGATTTCCGAGTACTAACAATCCATAAACTATACAAAGAATTATAGGATATGAAAGGCGTTACATTAGAAGAAATCTTGCAGGAATATTTCGGGTGTGCAAAACCTTTCCGCAAGAACGGAACATTTACTTATCGTGGTGCTAAAGCATACAACAAACTCATCTCATTAGTAAGTAATGTGTGCGATTTATGCAGCGCACAACGCTTCGGAAGACTATCTATTAACCTTCCCAAGGACGAGATAATTCGTGTCCTTGATGATATTACAAAAGAAGACTTTTAATTCTAAATTGCTATGGGTTACAGAATACGAGCTGCCAAAACCTACAAGGTAGAGTATGGCGATTACGATTGTTTCAATCATCAATCAGAACAAGTTGAGCAACTGCTTCGTGACAACGCACCAGAATCATTTTGGTGTAATAGCGACGGCTCTTATATGGAGTTAGAGCGAGACGAATTACTTTCTGTTGCCGACAAAGTAGAGAACATGAGTGATGAAGAGTTTGCTGAATATCACTTCGAAGAGTGGTGTACTAAGGAGTATACAGTGAAGTCATTGCGCATGCTTGCAGAACAATCAGACCCTGATAATAGTGTCGTGCATTTATTTTGGTTCTAACTATGGCAACACCGCACACAGATTATTGGGCAAAGGTTGAGCAGGACATGATTGTCAAACTCAGCAACCGCTACGGAGTTAGTGAGAACTCCGCGAAAGATATTATTAACATGGTCAGCAGCTTGTGCAGCACTCGTGGTGCAGCACTGATGTGGATTGAAAAATACCTCAACAATCATGGATGAGTTTTATGAAATAGGTAGCCGCGAAACCGTCTTAGGCGGTGTCGTATTCAAGTCGGGTCAAACAGACCAAGGAGTTGTATACAAGAGCGAGCGTGCTTTCAAGGAGAAGCAAGGTATATGTTACATACCCGAATGCGCATTTGAAAATGATGAGTTATTGATAACTGTTGATACTCTTCCAGACCTGCTACTTGATGTGGACATTGAGACATACGACTCAATTCGCGAACAGGTACGAACCAGCATTATTGATGCACATGTATTCAAAGATGAACCTGTTGAAATGTACATTGCTTTCTTAGACCATCTCACTCAATGCGTATTTGACATTGTGGATTGGCAATGTGTCTCATCGTACATTAATGCAGACCTTGACATTAAAGAAGCGTTTGAACACTTCAAAGAACAATACCAAACAAATCATGACTGCGCAGGAGTTTGAAGATGAGCATATCATCACGCACAAATTAGTACAAACCTACAAGAATAGACAGGAAACAATAGGTGTAGGCTCTATCAATATGTGCAAGAGATATGTAGAGCAACATCCTAAATTAAAAATCGAAATCATAAAGTTATGAGTAAGACAAAGACTCTACTAATGATGGTAGCTGAATGCATGTATCCTGATTTACAAGAAGATGAACAAGTGCTTCGCTACCTACATTCCCAAAACCATAATGCTCACGAGTTATGAAACATACATGCAGCAATGGCTGTCCGCCTGGTGTAGATATGCGGACATGCACAAAGTTAATGGCAGGCGAGTGTCCTGTTATATGTTGTCAGGGCGACGCTATGCTTATTGGCAATAGGCAACAATCACTATTTAATTAGCTATGCTATCAGAACATGACCAAGCGTTAGTTGACCAAGCAAACGCTATCACTAATCCTATTGACTGGTTTCTCGTTCCAGAAGAGAACCTTGCCGAGTCAGAAGAAGCACGAGAGATATTGCACAGGCGAAGTGTTTATCTCTACCACCTCGAAGAGGGACATGACATTTAGTTGTGTTCCTCTTTTTTTATTCATCTCTCAAACTATTTACAGTTATGATACTTGTTATTCACACATCAGAAAAGAAATTGTGGCAGCACGATACATCACTGTCTTTGCAGGCCAAGGGGTTGATGCTCGTGCTTACAACATGTTTCGAGAACAACTCCGAAATCAATGAAGAGAACTTGCTTTCTCATTTTACCAATAGCAGAGATGCCATGCATACTGCAAGAGAAATGCTACGGTTGCACGACTACTTCCGATACACAAGAGTTCGCGTTAAAGGGCGTGTCATTACTACCATTTGGGAGGTGTTTGATGAGCCATCTTCGGAGCGTCTCGAAGTGCAACCCGCAATCATTATCGGTCAATCAACCCTAAAGTTATGATAACAACTATTCGACTACCCACACGCTGGGCAATATCATCCTTTCCTCAAAGATGTTCCAACCCTTGCGGTTAAGCACTTCACGCACAACCTCTTTACTTGGTAGGTCACCGCGTTTAATTGCGCGGCATACCATATCAAGATTCAAGTCTTTCATCTTCTCTTCACGCTCAACCATCTTAATCAGAGTGACCTCATTGTAGAATTTACCATGATGGTCTCGCACAATAGCGGGCAGTACATACTGACCTCGCACCTTTCTAATGGTATGTGGCGGAATGTTGATATTGCGTAACGGTGAGGTTTCTAAAGCGGCCATACGATTTTTCAGTCGCTCCAAAATCTCATCTTTCTTTTGCTCGCTTACCTCGCCGCAGCGTAAGTGTTTACGCAGTCCGACAAGTCGTTGGCGACTCATCTGTAGTAGTGGCGCAAACTCGCTATGCTCAGTTAACCACATTAAAACTTCATCACTTGTACCAGTCATCGTATGCAAACGCTCAATAAAAGTCCGACAAAAAAGTTATAAGTATAGTGCATCATTAAAATGATGATGCAAAGGTACAACTTTTTTTTCAATCTACAAAATGGGAACAACAGTAATTCAACTCACAGAGGAACGCTATCGTGAAAATCTCACAAGAGCCGCACAACTTGGGGCGCATGAGGCCCTTCGTCTTGCAGGTCTTCCTATTCGAGAGTTCTACACACGAGCCGAGATGCAACGCAGGCATGGGCGAGGACTTATAAACAGTCTCATCAAAGAGGGTCGTCTTACGCCACGACGATTAGAGAGTGACCCAAACAAAATGAGTCGCATCGTTTATTCTGAAACAGAGTTTTTATCACAAATCATCTAAACATTTTACTTATGGCAACAACTGAAAAGAAGAGCGTATTCGATACGCTCTATGCAATCAATGCTAATGAGCACACCGAGAAAAAGAAACAAGGTTCGGTTGAACTTACCTATCTATCTTGGGCATGGGCTTGGGCTGAGGTTAAGAAACTTTATCCTGATGCCTCTTACACCATCTACAAGGACGAACAGAATCGTCCATACATAGAAGACCCAGACTTCGGTTTGATGTGCTACACCACCGTAACCATCGAGGGGCAAACTCACGAGATGTGGCTACCTGTTATGAATGGAGCGAACAAAGCAATGCGTCGCGCACCATATGAATATACCGTTTACAACTCCTATACGAAAACCTTCGAAAAGAAAACTGTCGAGGCAGCAACTATGTTTGATGTCAACAAGACTATCATGCGTTGCCTTGTAAAGAACCTCGCTATGTTCGGTCTTGGTCTTTACATCTATGCAGGAGAGGACCTTCCTGAGGATGAAGTGAACGAACAAAAGCAGGCAGCTGTATCTGCTCTTGATAACGCCATTGCACAAGTCAATGCTGCGAAGAATCGAGAGGAGATGACTAAGGTTTGGAACGAACACAAAGACCTACAGACCAACGCAAAGTTTAAGGATGCAGTCATAAAGGCTGGCGCGAAGTTCCCTAAGCCGAAAGGGGCAGAGCCTAAGCAACAACAACCCCAACAGCAACCACAAGAACAAACTAAATAACAATGGCAGAACTAATCAAAAGTGCAGTTCTCTTCGATGAGGAGACGCACACCTATACGCTTGGAGACAAGCAATTATCGGGTATCACCTCTATTATTAAGCGTTTCATCTTTCCAAATATGTACGCTTCTGTAAGTCAAGCAGTACTTAACCGTGCAGCTGAAAGAGGTACACGCATTCACAACCTTGTGCAATTATGGGCACTCGGCATTTTATCCGATGAAGACATAGCCGAACTACAGCCGTTCCTTGATGCGTTGTCTAACGCAGGGCTATTGCAATATGACTCAGAGTATCTTGTATCTGACAATGAGTTAGTGGCATCATCCATTGACCTTGTTTGCATGGATGATGATAATAACTTTATCCTATGTGACATCAAGACCACTTCGGTATTGCATATAGAATATCTGCAATGGCAACTCTCCATTTACGCTTATCTGTTTGAGCGACAGAACCCAACACTAAAGGTGCATGGTCTTAAGGCTATACATATCCGTGATGGTAAGTGTGCGATTGTTGACATCACTCGCTTGTCAGATGAACATATTGAAGCACTACTCAATGCGTATCGTAATGGAGATGAGACCTTTGACAATCCATTGCACGCTTTGCCAGAGGGAATTGATGAACTCTTGAAGCAGTATGCAGAGAATGAGGCATGCCTATCTGATATTGACCAAGTAAAGAAAGTGCATGACGAGCGAAAGAAAGCACTGCAAGCTGCTATAGGTGATGCTCTAAGGAGTCAGAACATGCAGAAGATGGAGACCGATATGGCGAAGGTTACCATTGGCAAGGACTCTGTGACTCCGAAGTTTGACTTCAAGTCATTCGTTCAGTCCGACATCTACAAGCAATCGCCTGACCTCTACAAAGACTTTATTAAGGAAACTACAACCGCAGGTCGCATAACCATCACACTGCGATGAGAGCATTAACAGTAACCAAGGAGCATGGGACAGTTAACTCCCATGCTACCTTGAACACTATCTCATTGTGGTTGCAGACTTGTGCCAATGGCGAGTACACAATCACAATGAAGAGGGTGCAGAAGAAACGCTCTGACCCACAGAACAGGCTCATGTGGATGTGGTTTGGTATTATAGCAAGAGGATGGTCAGAAGCAACTGGTCGTTCCTTTACATCAGAGGATGTGCATGATGCTTACTGCCTGCTATTTATCCCCAAGGAAACACCAAAGGGAAGAGTCGCAGGTTCTACATCCAGTCTTTCGTTAGAACAAATGAAAGAGTTTCTTGATAAAGTACAGGCAGATGCCGCATCTGAATATGGTATTCAACTGCCTAATCCCGAGGACCAGTTCTTTGAGGCTTTAGCAGAAGAGTATAGTCAACAATAAATAAATTACGCAATATGGAAATTACAGGTAAGATTATTCAAGTGTTGCCAGAACAAGGTGGTGTAAGTAGAACCTCTGGCGAGGAGTGGAAAATGCAGGCATATGTGCTTGAAACGCAGGAGCAATATCCTCGAAAGGTACACTTTGAGATATTCGGTGACGACCGTATCAAAGCCAATCCGTGCCGAGTGGATGACATTGTTACTGTTAGTTTCGATTTGGAGTCTCGCGAGTTCAACGGCCGTTGGTACACATCTGTCCGTGCATGGAAGGTTGAGAAAGGTGAGCAAGACGCAACAGATGATAGCGTTGCGGATGCTCCCCCTCCACCTTCATCCGCTCCTCTGCCTGGTGAATTAGACTTTGCTGATTCACAAGTAGAAGAAACAACAGACCTTCCGTTCTAACAGGATTGTGTTATGAGACATATTCCTGAAAACATGCTGACACCCCTGCTCCGTATTCTTGATGAGTATGAGGCAGGGGTTAAAGCCAAACCCAAACGCACGCTCAAAGACCATGCGCGCTTATGCGACATTGGTCGAATCAGACATTCATTAACTAAGAAATACCAAAGGTAAAATGATTTTCCGTACTCACAAGAAAACCGACTATACTATCATCTGCAATCATGTATTCAGGAATAGTAGTCTATCGTGGAAAGCAAAAGGTCTACTTGCCGAAATGCTATCCATGCCAGACAATTGGGTATTCTCCGCATATGAACTCATTGGCCGCGCTAAGGATGGTCGTGATTCACTTTACTCTGCGATTAAAGAGTTAGATGATGCAGGGTATATCAAACGCAAAAGAGCAACCAATGAGAAAGGACAGTTCATTGGGTATGACTATGATGTGTATGAAACTCCGATTACGCCAAATCCAGAAACGGAAAATCCGTGTCGGGAAATTCCGTATACGGATAATCCGCCACTACTAAATACTAATAATACTAAGGATATTGTATCTCCTAACGGAGATACGCAAGGTAGGAATAATAACCCCCTTGAAATTAAAGAAGATATAGAGGATACTACCCCCTATAATCCCCCTACGCAATACTCGTGGCTAATAGAGTTCTGGAACAAAGAAACTGCTGGCTCATTCAAATCTATCACATCCATTAAGGGCAAGCGATTGGATAGTGTGCGTGCGAGAATCAAGGAGTATGGTTCAGCCCAATTCAAAAATGCTATCCTGCGTGCTACTAATTCAGATTTCCTTAAAGGTGCAGGCAGGCAAGGCTTTGTCCTCACTTTCGATTGGTTCATCAGACCGAATAATTTTCCAAAAGTATTAGAAGGCAACTACGATAATCAACCTCAAACCCAAAGTCAACATGGCAACAACGGACACAACCAAGACACCCGCACAAGTGATGGAACTCAAAGACCCGACAAGGGAGAGCAAAAGCGAGACTACGACTTCTACGGATTTGGAGACTCTCAACCAAAAACAAAAGAGCCAGACAACGGAGGCTGGGACCTCGGATTTTAAGGTCATAACACACAACGCTTTCGAAAGGGAGTTGCACATTGAGTTGCTGCAAAAAGCACTTGCTGATGTGCGCGGTTATGAATGGCATATACCAGACTTCAATGATGAGTATATTCGAAGAAGCCACTCTGTGTTATTGCAAGAGTGCGCCAATCAATTACTCGCCAAGAAGCAAATGAGGTTTGTAGTGGATGATAATAATCGTGATATATTGCGTTTCCTCATGCTTTACTTTAATAGTTCTCCACTCGCCCTTGATGTATTTCCAGAGCGAGGCTATTCGCTCAGCAAAAACATCTTACTTGTTGGCGAAGCAGGTGTTGGCAAAACGCTACTCATGGATGTATTCTCGCTTTACCTAAGTAAAATAAATAGTCGTAAGCAATACAAGGTCGTTTCACAAACACAGATGCTTAATCATTACAAGCAGAATAATAACATTGACCTGTTTACATTTAATACCTCGGCACGCGGAACATTCGATGGAAACCCTTTCAGCCTATGCTTGAATGACATTGGACTTAAAACACAGAAGTTCTACGGCAACGACACAGAAGTTATTATCGAAGAGTTCTTGTATGCTCGTTATGAAATCTGGGAACAATTTGGTAAAGCCACACACCTCACAACAAACCTCACCAAGCAGGAAATCGAAGAATTGTTTTACGATAAACACGGACGACTTGCCGACCGATTCAAAATGTTTAATGTAATACCAATGAAAGGTAATAGTAGAAGATGAAAAATATCAACAAACACAATCGGTTTATTATGGCTACAGCACAACAAAAGTTGCTCAACAAATGGATTGAACGCAACTACGAAAAACTGGCAAGAACGATGCCACAGAAAGACATGCTACATTCGGCGTATGTTACAGTCTATCAAATCCGTACACCCTATGTGCCAACGGCAGAACGCTTCTTGAAACTTATAGAAGATGCCTACTATAGGCATGTCATGTCGGAGCTTAATCACAACATGCACTTCACTCTACCAGACCCGCTCTTTTGGTTATACCATGAGGAGCATGATGAGGATATGTTGCGTAATGATGAGGTTGCGGAAAGTACTCAATCTCATTCTATCTCAGACTTATCTGCTTCTGGACTGACCAAGGTATTTGCTTTTGTCAAGCAGAATTTCCCACCGCAAGTATTTACTATATTCCGCATGGCTGTAGTTGAACAACGAACGACCAAAGAAATTGCAGTCATAACAGGTATGAAGAAAAAAGATGTGCGTCATATCATTGATAATGTAGAGCAAGCTATCAGAGTAGGCTTTCAATATCATCCAAAGAAAAATCATAAATAACTATGGCTGCGTATACATTCCGTCGCACAGACTCGTGGAGAGGTAATGTGTCTAATCCAAAAGGGTCTATGTCCACACGACGAACTCTAAATTTCTGTGGTAAATATATCCGTCTTACCAAGCTGATGGCTGACCATATTGGTGTTACAGCAGGCTCTCACTTGGCATTCACAATTGACGAGGACAAACCAGAGTGCATCTATGTTCGTCAAGCAGATGGACCAGATGACACAAAGGAAATCCAATTCCCTTTATTGTACGACCACAAAGAACATGGAACACTTAGATGTTGTTCCTCGGTTATAGTAAGGCATGTGTTGCATTTTGCTAATGCACAAAAAAGTTGTACATGCTATGTGGCATCCAACCCAATTAACATTGATGGTAAACAACATTACCAAATCCTCCTCGCAAATCCTTATAGAGTAAAATAAAAATCACTAATCTTATGGCAACACGAACAGACACACAACGGTCTATTATCCGTAACCACTTGCTGCAAGGCAAGACCATCACTCCTATCGAAGCACTAAACATGTGCGGATGCTTTCGGCTATCTGCTATTATCCATCGTCTTCGACACGACGAGGGCATTCCAATCCTCATGGACCAACCACAAGCAAGCGACGGAAAACCATATGCTCGCTATTGGATAGACAAAGAATATCTTCAAAGAAGAAACAACGAAGCGCAAGCCGCTAATAATTAATAACCCATTAAATTTTTCATTATGGACAAAACTAAACAACAAAAAATCAATGACCTGTTTGATGTCATTGACAGACGCATCTCGGAAAATCACAAGTGTGTTGCTTTCCACTTGGCAGAAGCACACAATGCATCCGAAAACATTCGCTTCTCTCGTTATGTAAAAGCCAAGGTGCAAGACATTCTTGGTATGCCACAAGATGAACCGCAGAACGAGGCAAGAAAAGAATATGTTGCAGAAGATGGCGTATTGAATTTCCGCAACGAATGTGGCCGCAGCGCAATGAGTGGCGATGTGGTAATGTTCAAAGAAAACCACTTCATTGTTGTTCCTCGCGAGAAACGCAAGGATTGGCAATCAAATGGCTATACCCCAGTAGGAGTGTATGTCATTGCAAGCAACGGAGAGACTGGTATGCTCTCACTTGTGAACATGTCTTGGGAGACTCCTGAGACTGGAGATGTCAAGGGTGACGCAACTGGCCGTTTCATTCGTTATGGTGGCTATGGCTCTCATGTTGATGGTCTGAAATCATATGACAATGACGAAGCACGGCAAAAAGTTCTCAATCGTCAGTTTGAAGTAATTGGTCACGCTCATTATGGTTTCTTGCCAAGCGACAAATTTGAGAACGGATGTGGCGCGAAAGCACAAGTCAAAGGCAAGTATTTCTACGATGACGATGACAACCTTCTTCCTCCTCCATTCAATGCAGACGGAACTCCTAATCCGTTGTTTGGTCAGGGTAATGACGCACCATCATTCCTCTCTGACAATGATAGCAGGGCTAACACCGATGCTCTCATCAAGGATGCAACCAAACAAGAGGATTGGATGACCGCAGAAAAGATTATCAATGTAGGAGATAATGGCTACCATCCTGCTGCATGTTGTTGCAGACGCTTCCATACCGCAGGTACGAAAGCTGGGGATTGGGATATGCCTGCAATACCTGTTCTTGCTTCTGCGTTCTATGATTGGAATGCTGTTCAAGGAACACTCAAAGACCTTGAAAAAGATGGTCTTGCAGTTCCACTGGGTGAGAGCGGCTACTATTGGTCGTCGTCAGAGTATAGTCAGGACTACGCATACTACTTGTACACGGGCAATGGCCATGTGAACTACAGCGATAAGTACAGCGACAGTTTGGTGCGTGCGTTCCGTCGTCTCCCCCGCATTTAATCTGTGCTTTCTTCTTTATATCCCTGCCTGCTCTGAAAGCAGGCAGGGTAATTTTCTAAAAATTCATTCTAAGCAATGAGTCAAATTCTTACAGAACGGCTTCGTAGATTGGAAGCAACACATCGCGTTAGTCCTGCACAGAGTAGAGAACGGATGCCAGTCTTTTACGGATGGGCAAAGCTCAACAAAGTAATGAAGCGCGAGGCGTTGATGGTCATCTTCCTCAATGACAACCCAGGTCCGCGCATCAATAAAGATGGGAAGTATGGCGTTACAAAATACATGAATGTAGTCTATGAGCGTTGTCAAACTTCCAAAGAGGAAGCAGATGCCAAATTCAATAATCGCATCTACAGTGTCTATAACATATTCATGGACGACAGGAATGTTAGAGGCAGCTTAGAAGCTGCATTGAAAATTAATAACGATGCAGACAAAAATAATGTTACACAATCTGAACGAGACGCAATACGCAAGGCGTTATATGATGCTTATGTAGAATGTCATCGGGGCTATAAAGAGCCAACGAGGCAAATGGAAATAAACTTTGAATAGAACACACATGAAAGAATTACTATATGTAGATTTGTTTTGCGGAGCAGGCGGAACATCAACTGGCGTTGAGCGAGCAACGCTCAATGGTGATAAGTGCGCAAGGGTAATCGCTTGCGTCAATCACGACAAGAACGCTATCGCCAGTCACGCAGCCAACCATCCAAATGCTTTGCACTTTACTGAGGACATTAGAACACTTGACCTCACAGAACTTGCAGCGCATACACGCACAGAGCGAGAGGCTAATCCCGAAGCCAAAGTTGTATTATGGGCTTCGCTGGAGTGTACTAATTTCAGCAAGGCCAAGGGCGGGCAACCAAGAGATGCGGACAGCCGAACGCTTGCAGAACATTTGTTCCGCTATATAGAAGCACTTAACCCTGATTATATCTACATCGAAAATGTGGAGGAATTTATGTGCTGGGGAGATTTAGATGAGAATGGGAAACCAATCAGTCGAGATGAGGGCAGACTATATATGCAGTGGGTGCAGAATGTTTGTAAGTATGGATATGACTTCTCGCATCGACTACTCAATGCTGCTGACTATGGGGCGCGCACAAGTCGAACTCGCTTCTTTGGAATATTCTCCAAGCGCGACCTTCCAATTGCATGGCCAGAAGCCACTCATTGTAAAGGCGGTCGCCAACCTGACATGTTTGACAACGGACTCAAACCATGGAACGCGGTGCGTGATGTGCTGGAGTTAGACAACGAGGGCGAAAGTATCTTCGGCCGAAAGAAACCGCTTGTAGACAAAACACTGGAGCGTATATATGCAGGACTTATTAAGTTTGTTGCTGGAGGTAAAGATGCTTTTATCGTGAAGTACAACTCATGGAGCAAGAGCGGAAAGTATGTTGCGCCCGGTATAGATGAGCCATGCCCAACCGTTGCAGTACAAAATCGCCTTGGAATTGCAAAAGTTCAATTCCTATCCAAACAATTTAGTGGAGAGCCTGAAAGTAAGAATGTGAGCATCAATGAACCGAGCGGAGCGATTACCTGTAAAGACCATCATGCATTGGTGGGTGCAGAGTTCTTGTCTTCTTACTACGGCTCAGCTAATCAGAACTCCAGTATAGATATGCCCGCTCCAACAGTGACCACTCATGACCGCTTCTCACTTGTAACGAGCCATTTTATAGATGAGCAATATGGAAATGGCAGTGCGGCAGACATCAATCAACCTGCTAATGCAGTAACTACAACGCCAAAGCACAACCTTGTGCAAGTGGATAAGTTCTTAATGAACCCTCAATTTACGAGTAAAGGTGGTAGCATAGATGCTCCTTGCTTCACTCTGATAGCGCGAATGGATAAGATGCCACCATATCTAATAACTACCGAGCAAGGAGAAGTCGGCATTGCTGTTTATAAAAACGATAGTTCTGCGATGAGGCGCATCAAAGAGTTCATGGCGGTGTATGGGATAGTTGATATTAAAATGCGAATGCTCAATGTTCCTGAACTCAAACGCATCATGGGCTTCGGTACTGATTATATCCTAAAAGGTACACAGACCGAACAAAAGAAATATATAGGGAATGCAGTTGAGGTAAATATGAGCCGAGTGCTTTGCGAAGCCTTATCAGCAAAACTAAACGAGTATGCCACCAAGAAAGAATAAGAAACCGACAACGGAACTACGATGTTGGGATTGTCGCTTTAGCAGACCATTCACGGCTCAGTGGAATCTGACACCAGATGGCGAACCAATAACACACCATTGTATTCGAGACCCAAAGAACATCAAGCGTGGTTTCTTTAGTCACACTCCTGCATGTTCTAATTTCAAAAACAAATAACTTAAAAAACTTCATTATGTCAACAACAAACTTTTCAAGAGGTATCGGTAAGGAATACACCGACCCAGAGGAACGCAAGCGTTTTCTAAAAGACAATGCTGATTCGGTTGTACAAAAAACCTACATGCGCCAATTCACTCCAGAGGAATTACAGAGCCACAAAGAGGAATTAGCAAACACTAGCATCCAAATCAACGACATTGAGCAAGAAAAGAAACTTGTAATGGATGGGTTCAAGGAACAACTTAAACCACTCCAGCAGAAACAAGGCGAACTCATTGAGAACATCCGAAAGAAAGCTACGCTTGTTAGCGGAATATGTTACTGCTTTGTATCAGAAGAAGAACATATGACCTACATCATCAATGAGGATGGCGACTGCATTGAAGCGCGCCCTTGTACCGCTGATGAGTTGCAAAAGACAGTATTTCAACCCCTGCGCACAGGAACGGAGGGATAAGTATAACTTCAAAATTTTACAACAATGAACGACAACAAGCAAATTGTTATCAATGCCGAAGCAGGCACGAAAGAGGTCATCATCCGAGAGGGTGCAGCACCTAAATTGTTAGAGCCAAAAGCACCATTACCCTGCAACATTGAGGGATTAGCGGGTAGCGTGGCAGAGTATCTGAAGAAGCGTATCAACACTGGGCAGTTCGAACAAAAGAACTGTACAATTCTTGTTGACCGAGAGGATGTGAGAATTACACTTTTCTTCAACGAACGCGATGAGTACAATCAAGGAAAAGTGGTTAGTCAAATCAGACTACATCCTGATTTCGAAAGCCTACGCATCAACAGTTCTCATGCATGGTCTCCAGTAGAACTGGCTATGCTTCTAAAAATGCACCGTTACTGGTTCGAAGACCGCATTGAAGGGATGAAACTCGTTTCCACTCTCTTCAATTACAAAGCAGACATCGCTCAAAAGGTGGAACAATCCGTTGAGGGCAACGGCAATCGACAAGACAACTTCTCGCAAGTAGTCAACTCTAATTTGCCAAATTCTATAACGCTCAAATTGCCTATCTTCAAAGGAACAGAACCACAAGCATTAGAGATTGAGTTCTTCGCAAAAGTTGATGGACGCGATGTAGCATTCTTGCTCATATCTCCTGGTGCTAACGAGGCGTTTGAGGCTTTCCGAGATGAAGTAATTGATGTCGAGCTTAACTCAATCCGTGAGATAGCTCCAGAAATCGCAATCATTGAAAAGTAATTGCCCTATGAACCTACAGTTTTTTATACCGATGCTATTATGCATCCTTTATGTCGTGTTCTTGCTAACATGTACAAACCTAAAAGCGTATGCTATTCATGTGGCAATAGGCATTAGTGCATTTATTCCTGCTTGGAATATCTTCGTGTTCGTTGCGGTTATTGTTTATACCTTTTTGAGATGGGATAAGGTAGAACTAAAATCAAACAAACTAACTAAATTTTTATTCAACAAACAAAATCAAAAAGTATGAAGAAAATCTTTTTCTTACTTGCTCTCGCAACAGTTGCGATGACAAGTTGTACTCTCGTAGATTCAGGAGAGATTGGTATTAAATTCAAAAAGTTCTCACTAACCGAACAAGGAGAACTTGATGCACTCCCAATTACTGGTATGGTGTTTTACAACATTTTCTCTGAAAGTGTGTACACCTATCCAGCGTATATCCAACGAGTGGATTTCAGTCCGTTCACGGTAAACACAAAAGATGCAGCAGTTTTCACAATGGACCCTGTATTGGCATTCAGTGTTGATAGGGATAAAGCGATACATATATTTTCAAAATATCGCAGACCTCTCAAAGATATTGCCAATGGTTATATGGCCACATGTATTTATGATGCATATCGTATCATTGCAAATAAATACACCTCCGACGAACTTATGGCTAACCGCGGTCAGTTTGAAAATGAAGTAAAGGAGATGCTTAAACAGACTCTTGGTAATGAGGGATTTTTAGTCTCCGAATTTACATCGAAGATTGAACCTCCACGAAGTTTGCAAGAGGCTATTGATGCAAAAAATAAGGCTATTCAAGAGAGTCTTCGTGCCGAGAACGAAGTAAAGAAAGCAGAGGCAGATGCGAAAATTGCAGTTGCAAAAGCGCAGGGCGACGCGAAAGCAATGAAAATTAAGGCTGATGCAGAAGCGTACTACAACCGAACCATCTCGGCATCCCTGTCTCCTATGATAGTTCAAGAAGACTGGATTGAGAAGTGGGATGGTAAACTTCCACAGGTTCAAAGCGGTCAAGGCACAATGCCTGTAATCAACTTTAAGTAACAACATGCTGGTGAGGGTGTGTCGGTAGGCACGCCCTCATCCTTTTTCGTTCACACACAACGATGAAAACATATGTAATAACTCTATCAACGAACTTTCCTTCTACACATCCACGCAAAGGAGACCCCACCTATTTTAAGGAACAACTGTTTAATGCTATCTTTCGAGATAGGGGATATGACATTCGTGGTGCATACCCACAACATGGCCATAAGATACACACTATCCGAGCAAATTATTCTTTGTGGGCTAAGCGTTTTGAACAAATAGAAAAGGGCGAGGCGTGTCTATCCATTCGTAGATGGACAGGGAAACCATATCGAAGCGAGCAGTATGAAATGACACGACTAACCAAGGATGACGGAATAGGAATACAAAAATTAGAGTTCCGTAAGGTTTTCTCGCAATGTCGTACTGTTAGACCAGCAGTAGGCGATACCTATATAGACGCTCAGTCATTGGCAAGTAATGACGGATTATCCTTGTCTGATTGGACAAGTTGGTTTGAGAATTACGACAAGTCCAAGCCACTCGTGATTATTCATTTTACAAAGTTTAGATATTGATGATACAAGAACCCACAATGATAGTTCGCATTGATGTTTCGCTGTCAAACGAAAGGCAAGTTGTTGATGAGGTAGTGTACTATCGAGCGGACCTAAAGATGTCTCTTGCATTACGATGGAGTTGGTACTTTGAATATCTTGCGGCTCTTGTTAAGGTGAAACATCCTAAACGCAAGGTGAACTTGATTATCATAAGAAAACCTGATGAACTTAAATTGGGAGATGAATACATCGCGGAGAAAACGAAGACACTACTAAAGGCAAAGCGCGGACAAATCAATAGGCTGACTAAGGATAGTACTACTGACTTGTTCGGCTTTGCTGATAGCGACAGACAAGAGAAGATTGGTAAAATTCAAAGTGAGATAGATGCTCTTGAGCGTGGTGAGTTTCCTTATTACTACCCTGTAGAGCGAAAGAATGTAATAAAGAAATGGATATGAAAACTTTACAAAAAAATTTTGATTGATTATGATTACAGTTTATAAGTATCAGGTAGAGTCAGCTTCAAATTTCGGCGGCTTAAGTTCCTGCGTATTCCCGATTGAAATGCCTAAGTATGCAGAAATCCTCAGTGCAAGAATACAACATGGCGTACTTTGCTTATGGGCTAAGGTAAATACAGAAAATGAAACAATCACTCGCAATGTATTCGTTATAGGCACTGGTTACGACATTTCAGAGGCGACTAACGAAAATGATGCGAAGTTTATTGACACAATTTTCCTTAGTGACGGTTTTTTAATTTATCACATTTTTGCATAAGAAATTATGAGAGAAATTAAGTTTAGAGCGAAAGAACTTGGCACTGGAAAGTGGGTGAAAGGTGACTTACATATTTTATGTACAAGACCACATATACATCACATGCTGTATATTCCAGATAAAAGCTACATTGACCTTTCTACCATCGGTCAGTTCACTGGTCTGCACGACAAGAATGGCAAAGAGATTTACGAGGGGGATATTATTCGTAGTTTCGATAGCAAAAGAGAGCCTATTATTCACTACCTCTTATATGATAATGAACAGGCAGGATTCGTTGCAATCCTTAAAGGGAGCGCAAAGGGTGATTTTGGATATGGAAGGTGTTACCAACAATGGATAACAGAGTGCGAGAAAGAAGTCATCGGCAATATTCACGATAATCCAGAATTATTAAAAACAAAATCATGAGTAAGCCAAAACATAGAGTCTATTGCCCAATATCAATGCGCCCAAAGATGGTTTTTGAAACAGAGGCTAAAGCCATGCGTCATATCCAATTCAACGCTGATGACTATAAGGGCAGCACAATTCCCATCAGAGCATACTATTGTACAGGCTGTGGAGGATGGCATTTGACACACAAAGGAAAGCATAAGAAATAAGAGGAGGGGTGCGCCCTCCTCTTATTCTATTTAGCAGTCTGCCTTGCTCGTTCAGTAGCAGGAAGCCATGTCTTGTTAAGCATCTGCTTCTGTATCTCTGGCATTGTGTGTTCAATGCCTTTTACTCTCATCTGTTCGCTCAGCATGATTGCCGTTAGTATTCTTCGTGCTTCATCTATAGAAGCGTTCTCTCCGAGATTAACTCCAGTCTCGGTCTCAATATCACGAACAAACTCTCCCTCTGTTTTACCTTGCTTAACACCCTTGCTATAGAGATTTAGTTTGGTATATGCATCGCATAATTTTTTCCATTCCTTATTGCGTCGGTCGTCCCAGCCATCTTCTGCAAGATTAACGCCAAAAGTTAGATACATTTCAAGCAATGCATCGTTTCCATTCTCGGAAATTTCTTGCTCTACATATTTACGACGATTGATATTATTCATACCTGATGTCGTTGACGCTATTGCATTGACACGCTGAGCAGCTTTGATTTGTTCTTCCTCTGAATATCCCTCCCATACACCGAGTAGGGATTTTCTCTTTTCATCATAAGCCTTTACCATCGCCTTCATCTCTTTTGCAACAGTGTACTCAAACACTTCTCTATCTGCATCCAATAGGAATTTATTTGCAACTGGTTTATCTTTGCCTCGTTGCTCTTCATCTCCCATCGTTATTCCGTATGCATAGCATGCAATATCAAGCCATCCACTTGGAACGACAGCACCTAAATAAGCACGCAACTCTTTAGGATTAATGTCAGCAAATTCATTCATTTGCTTCAGACTACCTTGCTTAGTATTTTGAGGAACATTCGTGTCACCGCCTGCCAAACGGTAGTTGAGCTTCGACCAATCTCTAAACAATTCAGCCTCGTTCTGACCAAATAAATACTGTGGCCTTCCTTGCGCAAACTCATTGCGCAGGTTCGCACCGCTCCAGCTTTTATTCTGTTCCAACTGATGTATGTTGCCAAGGTATTGGGCATACATTAGTTGTGTTAATGCGCCTACCAATCGTTGCTCTTCGGTGCTATAGTTATCATCGTTTACAATCCAATCAACGCTGGACGATATAGCAGAACTTACTACAGGTGGAATTGGCAATCCGTGTTCAGCAAATCCCATTGCAATACTTTCAATTGCTTCTTCTTTGCTTCGTCTGCCTTGTTGCATCAGTGCATAATTAACTCCAATACGATACCACGGTATGAGTTCCATCGAAAGAGGACAACGCTTATCCAAGAAGATAATGTTATTGTCGCGCATATAGTCAGGCACTTTGTACTCTTCTTCGTCATCGTCTGGTGATAGCATTGTGCACATCCAACCAATAAATGCGGGTAATATCATTATGGACACAGCACCTCGTACTGCTTTCTTTGGACTATCAAAAGTACGGATTGCACCAGATACACCTTGTATAGCAGCGTTGCTAAACATACTCAACGAGTTGAAGAAGTTGATGAAGCCACCCGCACCCTTTCGGTTAAAGTTCGTTGAGAAGTTCTTTGCATCGTGCAATGCCTCTGCCTCTATTTGCTCATCACTCATTGGAGAGTCTTTGCGAATAGTTGCATTCTCACTTTTGAGCATGGCCTTTGTTGCTCTGTACACCGCAAAACGCGTCCACAATTCAGAGAACTCATTGATAGCGGGTGCTACCTCCGTGAATAGGAAACGCATAGTAGCTTTCATCGGACGAGTACCCTCTGTCATTCTATCTACTTTTCTCCGATACTTCTCAATATTGTTCATTTGCGTGTACCCGGTGTTGCCTCCGCCATTAAGGAATTGATAAAACTCGTGTTCTATTGTTCCGTTTGTAGTAAAAGCATCACTTAACTTACCGCCTCCCTTTCTACCGTCAACATCCATTCCCATGACATATTCCAAAATAGGAAGAATGGTGGTTGCAGGACGAGCCATTTCTGCTGCAAAGAATGCAGGGTATAACATACCACGCTCTGCCGCGCCTTTAGTAATAATCCATTGAATATCCCTTGGTAAGTTTGTCGCAAAGAATGTTGGATTATACACAGTGTACAATGCGCTAATATTAGAGCCGATGGTCTTCTGCAATTTATCCTCCCATTTCGTACCAACGACACCATTAAGGGCATTAGCAATCTCTGGGCGAGCAGGAAATTGCATTACATATTGCTCAGTGCCACCATCTTCGGTTGGCACAGTAACTACTACTTTTGGTATTTCCTCACCTGCTAACATGGCGACATCTACACTTGCTTGTCCTGCTTCGTTCTTTCGCACGATGAGGAGTTCTTTTTTTGCTTCCTCAATCAATTGTGTGATATGTGCAGAGAGTGCTTTGTTATTCTTGCCAAATAGTTTTAAGTCCTCACGCAATCCACGGATGCGTTCTGCAACCTCTTCGTTCTGACGGATTATTTCTGCCGATGGCTTTTCTAATTGTGCCTTATAACGAGGGTTTCCATCCTCATCGACACCATCCCTCAGATACCAAACTTTCTCTGGAACAGGGTAGCCCATCTGTTGGCAGGCATCTAAGTATTCTTGCATCATATCAAACATCGCCCTCTTGACAATGTTTTCTTGGGCCACTTGCACAGAGTTCGCAGCAGTTAATAATATGTTAGCAATGATGTCAGCAGCCATACTTTTACCACCCTCCGCCTTTTGCAGAGCAATTGGTTTTTGGCTTCCTCTTTGCCCACGCCTACGATTATCAACCTCTTCTCGTATCTCATCATTTGTTCGCAACTGAGCGAAATCACGCTCTGGAACATAGTTGCGGCGTTGTTTCAATTTGTCGTATAGTTCTTGTCCTATAAGTCCGCCTTTCAGTAACCAATCAAGACTGAAATCTGTGCACTCATTTACGGCACGCCACAACGAACGAATATCGGCATTGTCGTATTTGCTTTCAAAGTATTCGACATACTTTCGCAATACCTCTTCATCTGACAACTCTTCTGTAATACCAATCTGTTGTCTCAAACGCTCTGCCAATTCCTCCATACGAGGATGCCCCTCGAATTGAATACGCTCAAGGTTATCCTTTGCCATCAGATAACGCTCCAAGATGTCTTGTTTGGATGGAGTAAGAACAACGGATAGTCCGCTCTCATTGGTGTAAGAGTCTTTCATTCCCTTCTTCCACAGCCCATTCTCTTGCATCTGTTTGCGAATGCCTTTCATAGTCTTGTTCAGACGGCGTTGAGGGCCTCTTTCAAAACGCTTTAATGCTTGGTCTATGATACTTGATGAATGCTCTAACGCTTCTCGCACATCCTTGTTATATGTAATAGGATGCCCAGTGATTTTTTCAATCTCTTTTTGCATTACGCGTATTCCATTGGCTTGGTCGGCAGCGGCATTTACTTTGCGTTGTAACCAACTCATAGGTTCTGCATGAGCAGGCTGGTCTTCGGAATTGAATATCTGATACTCCGACTGGCCTTCAAAGATTTCATCCAAGCGGGTCTCATTCCACTCATCTTGTTGTTCCTCTTTTTCCGTCTGTTCGGTATAATGTTCGCCCTTTATCCACCGAATGATAGGGTCGGTACATCTAATTTCTCCAGTATCATCTCGAACGATATTCATGTTATGCAGGTCGCCAACGATGAAGTAGCCATTAGTATAACTACTGCTTTCTCCCTTGCGCTCAGAATTAACAGACTCAGACTTAATCTTTGTAAATCCATAGTCTGCCATAAAAGCATCCTTCTCCTCTTGCGTAAGAGGAGTAGTGCTTTGGCTATTCACATATGGAGTTTCATAGACTACTCTGATGCCATCCTTTCCAGACCTACGGTCAATGCCAAACCCGATAATGCGTTGCTTGTTTCCGTTGAACAGCCAGTTGTTGAGAATCATGCCTTCAAGGAACTCTTCCATTGTCTCGTAATAGTTGCTAACCTTTGCTTTTATTACGACACCGTGTTCCAAATCTTGCCACACCTCGCTCTCTGCACCAGGCGTTAAGCGGTTATCTCTACCGTATTTGGCATCTAAGGCTTCCACTACATCCTCTATCCAAATGCCTTTCTCTTTTGCATAAGCAATCAGGTCTAACATCATTGCTGTATTAGACCCATCTCTACTTGCTATCTCATTACTGGTTACTTCTCGCCCATCGCGAGCCAACGCGCGTGATTGGCGGCGGCTTCTTCTCGCGACAATGGTAAGCGTTTCTGCAAGAGTTCGTTGCTCCGCAAGGCCGCTTTGGAGTGCTTCATGTGGGATTCGTTCAAATACCAGTGGTCGGTTTCCTTGTCGTATATCATCTTCTAATATATCAGTTAATTCAGAAATTTGCTGCAAAGATAATACATTTGTACCCCCCTTGTCAAGACCTTCCTGCATTTTTTTGAATTTTTTATCAAAATTCGTTTCCATTAGGTCTAATATCGGACGACGAACAAACTCCTGTAACTGTGCCTCAAAGTCGCTTTGGCGAGCATGAGTCTTCATGCCAAGCCATTCTGCCACTTGCTTCCAGAAAGAGCGTAGAGCGGTGCGTACACGCGCGAGGAGAGCCTTCTTTTCAAAGGTCTCGTCCATTCTACTTTTGCCGTCCTCGTTAATAACTCCCCAGTACTCTCCTGTGAGACGCGCAAGAACTTCTCTGGCAACAGCCTGCTCATCATGTTTGATGCCTGCGTAGTTAGCATCCTCTAACACCTCATTCCATACCGTTGTTTGTTTGAGTGTAGAAACAATAGTGGTCCATCGCTTAGGATTAGTCCTCGCAAATACATTTGCCCACAAGTGGGTGTATTCATGTACTGGAGTATTAGGATTAATCCTGCCATTGATGACATAAATTTTTCCATTCTGCGTAAAGCCATAGAGGATTCCTCCACTATCTCGCAACTCTTCTGTCTTGGTTTCACCTATTATTTCGTCAGCCTGCTCTTCACTAATCTCCTCGATTGGCACGCCTGCGGATTTCAGGTAGTTTATAGTGCGTCTTCCAGCAGCTTCGTTGATACGGACATGACCAATGTTAAACTCTAACTTATTGCGCAACTCGGCTATCTCTTTGCCAATTTCATTCGCGCGTTCAAGCAACATCTCTGCCACATCATCATTGCCTCTTTCACGAGCAGTGACTAATTGTTCAAGAGTTCTCTTATGTTTTTGCTCCAGTTCCATCAGCAAGCGCAAGTCCTCGTTCTCGATAACTTGCTCTTCCGATTCTGTTGTATTACCAGCATCAACATCCTCAGAACTCTCTGCCGCCTCTTCCTGAATTTCAGTTGTCGCTGCGGGAGTTTCATTAAGTGGACTGCTTTCCTGATGCATCGTTTCAGCAGGACCACTCTTTTCTTCTACGCGCCCTGCGAAATAATCCACTACGCGAACACCTTTTTTTACACGACAATTGTCATTAACCATTGTTACAAAGACTCTTATCATCTTAGGAAGACTAAGGCTATTGTTTATCTTATCTTCCTTCTCTGCCATCTGACTCCACACAACTGCGGCTTCGGACATTCGCTTCTTCAATATCTCTTCAACATCCTCTTTGCTCTCCGCTGTCATACCAGCATCATGTAGGAACTTATCCATTACGCCGATGTATTTTTTGTCACCTACATATATACGATTGAGGTCTTCGTCTGTTGTGGAGAATAAGCGCAGTATATCGCGCAGAGTATACTCAACACGACCGTTCCCTGATGTATACCAAAAGACAACATAGTCTAATACATCATCCAATGTTTTTGCGCTCCTACGAAGTTCTGCATATTCCTTATCGCGATTATCCTCGCTATTTCGGAAAGTGCGCTTTCCATCCTCATTGGTTAATGCTGATTTCTCAACCTGTACGACACTTGAATGGTCGCCCTTCATGTTGGTCATGACAGGGAGAGTGGCTTCAACAGGAACAAGATTAACTGTCTTGGAGTTTGGATTGCTGCCAAGCATATAGTACTTTTCGCCATTATACATTACCGCTTTCTTCTCAACCTCTACCCATTGAGTCTCCTTGCCGCCTCGCGTAGTTTGGATGCTACCGCCGTCAAGCGGTATCAATTTTCCGTCTTCTGTTTTGCGACAGAACCTGTAGATGCTTCCATTTCGATAGTGCATTAGCACGACATCATCAGCACTCAAATCCACTTTTTCTGCATTTTCTTTGTTAAGAATTTGCATATCTGGATTATTTTTTGTACCTTTGCCGTCAGAAACAGTGTTTTGGGGAAGAGCTGTGTCACTCTCCTTGCCGCCACCAGCGGTCTCGCCAGTGTCTGTCGTCTTGTCGAGAGCACTGTTTTGTTTTTCAAAAGCGGTAAGCAACCAAGTTTTACTCTCATTGTTCCAAGTAAGGCGAATCCCCGCTTGGTATTTTTCACTCTCCAGTTGTACTCGATTATCGCTTCTTTGTGTTACATGCATTTCATTCAAAATTTCCTGCAAATTACCTACTACTTCTGGATGGTATGCAACCAATTTAGATAACCCGTAACCGTCGCTTGCTCCAGTACCCTTAACTCCCCAGACCAAATCAATAGGCCCTATTTCAGGGTGGCTTAATGCCCCTGTCGCCTCTCCTCCTTTTTTGTTAATCAAAAACTCTATTGCCTCTTGGGGCTTACCCTCGAACTGATTATATATAGGCCCAAAGTCACCAATACCTACTGGCATAATTTCCGCTTGCTCCTCTACCTTTGGCTGTGCCAACTGCTCCCACATTGCAATCTCTTGACGGATGCGATTTTTCTCCACAACACGCTGAGCAGGGACAAGACCTTTCTTCTTGCCCACACTCTCCAACTGTGCATTCAATTCCTCTATGGCTGTTTGTACAGTTTCTGCTACGGCTTCCTGACCGCCATTCTCCATTGCAAATGCTACCTGTTGCTCAGGAGTCATTTGAGCAAAGTCGGGACTGCCGTCTTCCAATATAGGGTAGGTGGGAACTTCTGCATTCTCCGACGCTTCTACTGCTGGAGCATCTCCCGCATCGTTGTCTAATGGGTTATCCAATGGATTGTCTAATGAGTTGTCTAATGGAATCGCATTGTTCAACAAGGCATCCCCGTTCTGTTTCTCTAAACGCAGGGCATCGTTCAATGCTTCAAGCATATCTTCATGATTGCCAAGGATAATATTGCCGCTATTATCTTGTAGATATATCTTACCGCTTGCATCGAAATCAATGCTTCCATCTTCATTATACACCACCTTTGAGCCAGAGAATGTAATCTGTTGCTCTGCTCCATCTGATACGATAGTAATAGGGCGTGACACTTCTTTCTTGCTCTCTACTTTAGGAGTTGCTATCTCGCCCTTGTCTTCTGGTATTTCTGTATTGACGACTTGATGCTCGGATGGTACGGTTGCAGGTTTTGCATCTGTACTTTCATCACCTTCCTCTTGCTCTTCCGTTTGTGGTCCAGTTTTTTGGAGCAAGAGATTTTGAGTCGCAGCAATATAGTTAGACAATGCTTTGCCATTCTCTTCTGATATTTCCTCTCCATGTCCAGAACGAACAAGCAAATCAGCCATCTGCTCAACTGTTTTTCCTTGTGCTTCCGCGGCTGCTGCAAGCTGCGGGTCGCTATTCATCTCAGCAACAAGTTTGCGTTTATGATGAGTATCGATACCATAATGGAGTCCTTGCAATGGAGCATCACTCGCAAGTGCTACTATACCAGCATCACCAACTTGCTTCCAATCAATACTCTCTTGATTGCCGAGATAAACCTCAATACCTTGCTCTGCAATATCAGTAGCCATTTCGGTTATAGACTCTCCGCCGATGTCCATAACTTTATTGAAAGCACTTCCTGTTCCTTTGACAAATTTGCTATTGATAAAATCATTCCACGCTTTGCATGCCCCTTCAGCAATCTCTTTGCGAACCTGAGCAGTTCCACCTTGTTGGAACATCTTTTGATAGCGCACATCGCCTATCTTCTCAAATACATATTCAGCCAAGAATGTACCTATTACAGCAACACCTTTGTCTGCATCGCTTAATGTTTCGTCATGCTGTATCTCCTCCCATTTGTCAAATGCGGCACCGCCTGATAGCGTTGCTGCTGCTAATTCGGGCTGCCCCATCATAGATAGAACAACGCTTATAGCAAGATTAGGAGCGTTTTGCACAGTGCTAATACCCAATTTACCGAGTGCCTCGATGTAGTCTCCTTCTGTTGCACTTTCAATAATGCCTTTCCCATCTTGATAACGGTCACTCTCCTTTTGATAGTGTTCAGTCCGTTCTCTAAAATAGTTACCACCAAGACATTCATTGAAGAATCTTCGCGCGACTCCATTGCCATTGGTTGCAAAATTAACTCTTCCACCGAAACCATCAAAGGTGGCCTTTTGTAACAGTCCGCTACCCCAGTCTTCAAATGCGCCAATTGCTTTATATGGTAATTGCGCAACTGTTCCGAGGCCAGCCATTAGTCCTGCGCCCAAGTCTTCGATATAACTGTCTTTAGGTTGACCGTCCTTACCATTTTTATATTGAGCTTCCTTTTGTTCTTGCTCTAATTGATTATGCACCCGATGAAAAATCGCTGTTGCCTCCTCGTCAGAGGGAGTCCCATTTTGTTGTGCAGACTGGCGTATAAACGCTTGCATTTGTAGCTCTTGGAAAGTTGGCTTTCTGTTAGGGTCGCCTGTTAGGAAGTCAGGGACAACACTGAACTGCTGCCTATCAACACCTAAATCTTTATCTATTGTTTGGCTAAACTGCTCCCATTCGCCAAGGTCATAGTCATCTTTTAATGCGTCATATACATGCCTGCGTGTTTCAACATTCGCCATATCACGCTTAAAAGTATCAAGCGAGCCGAGGTCATAGTCCTCGCTCGCTGCAATGTAGATATTTTCAATTACCTTTGCCATATCAATTTCCGTTTACACCAGTAATAGTTTTCTTTGTTTTTGATTGCGTAGTTTGCGTGCCACCTTCTGGCGTAGTAACTACTCCTCTATTTGGATTATAAGTGCCATTCAAGATAGCAATAATATTATCCTCATGCTCCCTATTTCCTGCCAATGCATGGATAGCAACAAGACAAGCGGTTGCTACTTTAGACTTGCTACTTTCAGGTGCATTACTATTTTGACTGCTACTACCAAGCAAATATGCAACTGCCTTCAAGTCATCATTAGCACCCGATTCGGCAGGAAATAGATTGTTGTTATCAAGATATGCATACAACTGTCCCATGCGACCATCATATGCGCCAGCCGCAATATCATAATTAGTACCAGCAAATGGAACTGTGTACACCTTGTTGCTTCCTGCGCCACGAACCGCGACACTACTACTTGCTCTTATTTGTGCGGCCTTTATCCGGGCCTCATTGTCTTGCTGCGTTTTCCAACGCTTGTACTCATCGTTCTGGTTTGCAAGTTCTTTCCGCGCTTCGAGTTCCTTTCTTTGTCTTTCGTCCGCTGCGGCTTGGGCTATACGCGCTTTATCTCTATCGGCTTTTTGCTTACGCAGTAAATCTACTCTCGTTCTATATGCATCGTACACTTTACGAGCATCATTATCTAATTTCTCATAATGTTGCTCAACCTTGCGAGGGTCAACCTGAGCACCTTGACTGCCTTTTACCAAGTCGAGTATAACACTACCCATGTCGCCCAATGTACGCATGGCCATTTGGCGTTGCACGCGCTTTTCATCGCGTTCCTTATCCGCCTTTGCTTCGGCCATCAGCATTTGGGTTAAACGAGCATCAATGTCCGCTTCACTCTCAATCTTTGGCGCAACTTCCTCTGGCTTGGGTGTAACTTCCTCTGGCTTGGGTGTAACCACATCTGGATGTAATACCATCTCAGGATTTTGATGTTCTGTATTTGTTGTCATAGCAATATCATTTATGCAAAGTTTCTGTAATATACACCGTGTGGGTCGTGTTGGAACATTCGCCACTCTTCAGGAATTGTGCCTGTAGCAGGTGTATTTATATCTGGTGTATCTACATGTTGCATTGCAGCGTCTGGTTTTACGGCAGGTGCTTTTTGGGGGGCACCATCAATCATACCCCCAAGGCTTGTTAAGCCGCCTGTCACTGCACCCGCCGCATTACTTGCTGCTGTCGCAAGTTGATTACTGCGGTTCATCTCTATTGCAGACATCTTGGAATTATGGTCGCGTACACTTTGGTAATACTTGCCAAGATTGTTTTCATAATCATCCAAATAGCCATCTTTGAGCATGCTGGCGTTACTTGCAATCTGAGCAATACTATCAGCATAGGCCTTATTAAGTCCTTCCTCTTGCGCTAACTCCTGTTCTTTAGTAGCACCTAAGACAGCGTTGCGTGCCTCATTCTGACTGCGTTGCGCATCTTGACGCTCACGCATCTCACGCAACATACCTTGTACCTCTGTACGGTCTGTCATGTTTTGATGGTAGCGTCTATTGAAGATAGCCTCTTTCTTACGCTTCTCTTCCTCAATCTCAGCACGATTCTTTTCTTCCTTGCGTCGTGCATCGTTGGCACTCTTTGCTGCCATACCTGCGCTTGTAGCCGCACTCGCAGCAGAAATCGCGAGTCCAATAGTTGTCAATATTGCACTGATTCCGAAATCTGCTGTTAGGCAATCTTGCGAATGCTCAATTACGCCTAAAATAATACTTAACCAATCCATTTTTATTTCAATTTATTGTTATACTTTACATCACTTGTTATCTCCAAACCATCTATATGGCTGTCTGCTGATAGATTTCCTGCAAATACTACCATCAGATACCTCACGCTTACACGGTGTGTACGACATCCGATGTCATGGAAACGGTTGTTTGATAGCAACTTTTCTTCTGCGCCGATAGGTGTCCAATGATTACCATCAAGACTACCAAAAACATACAGGCCCGCATAGTAATCATTTCTGCTTACTACCATCGAATCGCTTCCGCTAATACTTCCCTCTTGCTGCAAACCAATATCCTTAAGCGAGACAACCTTATCATCTTTTGTCACCCATTCCCACGAATAAGTCTTTTTTTCTATCTTCTCACCAGTCGTGTCGGTTTTATATGTAATTCGTTCACGCTGCACATAATGCAATTCCACATCATCGTTTCCACAAAAGGCGGAAAGCAACTTATCGTTTATAATACTTATTTTGTTTCCGTTACTTGTAGTGATGCGTGTGGTGTTATTTACATTCTCAAATGCGCCACGCAACACTACTCGATAAGCCGATTTTAGATGAGTGGTATCTAACTTTATTGGCCGCGTCTGCAACAAGCATTGCACATTGTTATGCCCATTGAAGTAGTCAAACTGGACAGCAGTGTGATTGTCATTTGCAATATTTATCTGGTATCTCAAACCTTCTTTGAGTTCCGTTGCTACTTGCAATCCAGCTCCTGACAACTGTTCTGTTGTGTACTTTCTCTTTCCTGTTACCCACTCTCCTTTCGAATAAGTTAGCGTAAGTTTTACTACGCCTAACTTTTGAGCAAGGGTTGTAATATCTGCTACGCCTGCTTTCTTACGCATTTCAGCATCAACTAATTCGTTTTCAAGAGCCTCATAGTCATTCTTTTTCTGTTTACTTTTCAGCATCTTACCAACACTCTGCAACCCTACCTCATTTAAGATAGCTTCATCCTCATCAGATAAATCAAGTGATGCATAATCTACTCGTAAAGCTGCATCCCATTTCGCTTTTTCCTCTTGGAGTTGGATAATCTCCGCTTGCAGCTCTTCTTTCCGTTCAACCAACTTAGCCAACACTTCTGATTTTGTGGTTTGGCTATCTTCAAATACGCTATCATCTGTCGCTTCGTATTGAGAGAGTGATTCATCTAAATTTTGAATTTCCGTTTGGTTGTACGAAATTTTAGAATCAAGTTCGGCAAATTTGTCGTCTATTACTTGGTCAATCTGAACCTCCAATTTCCGTTGTAACAGTTCTTTACCATCAATTCGCTTTCTTACCTCAGATAGTTCAACCCACTCCTTACGCTTTTTGGTTACCTCTTTGCCATCAACCACCTCTACAGTCACTACTTCTTGTTCTATTGAAACACTGCCTTTGTATTTCGGCTCAATCCAAAATGTCTGTTTAGGAAAATCACTATCATCGAACATTATTCGTTGCTCTAACTTAGTCACATTCCATGTGCCCAAATCTATCATATAAGAATATGGCATTTCCCTGTTATACACTACAACAGAATTGATAGCATGCAAGTAACGAAGGTGAGTTCCGTACCTTGCGGCAATCTTTGCATCTTCTTTGCTATAAGCATTGATGTAATTGAGGAAGTCGTCATAAGAAATACTATCAAGCATCTTGACGATTTTTTTATGATTGATAGCATTTCGATACATTCCAAGTCCAACAGAGTTATCAGGCGCATTCCATGGCTTGCCGTTAGCTTGCAGGACAATTGGCTTCACGCCATTTACTGTGACCATATGAAGTCCGTATTCCGTAGGGAATAGAACAGCTCCATCAATCTCACATATACCATTAGGATTAGTACAAACGAGTCGGCTCAATGGCGACTGAATATTATATGCACCTTCTCCCGTCGTATCTACATCAAGAGTATAAATACCATCAGTTGTGAAAATCACGAGTGGATATTTACCATAGTTGTCCTGACTCAACCCCATTGTCATGCGGGCAAGTGCTAAAATCTCTCCATTACCTACCTTGTAACCTTTTTCCAATTTGAACTCAGTAGTTCCAGGCTCGCTAACCTTTATCTCGTTTTTTCCATACGCTTCGCTATCTGCTTCTATCTTCGAATTGCTAAATGCTCCATTATATTCGGCAAGCGACACTTCTTTTGTTTGTATGTCAAGAGGCTTTAGATTACTACTAAAATATCCACTTGCTATACCTGCAAATTTTGTAGGAGTATAATGTTGTGAACCTACATAATACTTCCCATATTTTACCATTCGCTTCACGACTCTAATGCTCTTAGCATCAATATCTGCACAACTAATAAGTGGGTTGATAGCGGGAGTATCGCTCTTAAATCGATTTGCAATGAGACTGCCATTATGGTCAAGTACTTCTATAGAGTATTCAAATTCATTCACTCCAGTATTTTGTACTGGATATTGGCCATAATCGTAATGATACGGCAAGTTGCCATAAGGCCATTTGTATATATTTCTCTTTTGGAAATTATACACATGAAGTCGTTCATTATACCCAAATATGCCACCTGTAATAAGCTCTACTGGTTGCATATCACTAATCTTAAGCATTGTGTCTGAATGTTGAACCATACGGTCGCTATCCAAGATACCTCCGCTTAAATCTAAATCTACCCAATTGTTTGCTTTGATGTCCTTAAACGCAATAGTCTTTACTTGATACAGTCCAGCAATGTCAGATATTTCTTGCAGAATCTCTTTGTTACTTTTCATGTCTGGCGTAAAGCTACCGCCACATGCCGATTTATACATCTTGTAATTACCCGAGCATGTTTTTTCACAAAAGAAGAATCCGTCATATTTGTCTTTTTTGTTCCCGGAGTAGTTACTCTTCATCACAACACCCACCGCATCCTTGTTCTTATAAGGGCTAATAACAGGGGAAATGAAAAGACACAATGTATCTACCTCATCTTTGTATTTTTCAAGAATCTCTCCGTTTACCCTGAATGACAAAACATTAGCCGAGGCATGAGATATTCTGAATCCACGGTATTCTGCTTCTCTATCTATTGTACCTGTATAACTTCCGTGATTATATAAAGCGTACTTGGTGCAGTAAAGTGATGGCTGCTGTATGGCAGTCTGACTTGTAGTTAAAATTAACGCTTCGTCTGCCTTATAAGATTCTGTATAGCCTTTCTTATATGAACTCGTAATTTGACGGATTATGCATTTGTCATCAGATGTAAGTGTCTCAATATTTGCATTCTCTCCTTCCGCAATATCTTCTGGCTCTCTATCATCTGTCTCCCTCATACTCCAGATTTCATCAAATACTTCTTCTTGTGAAACCCCTCCGTCCACTCCACGGTTTGCATAACTGAACATATCGAGCATAAAGGTATCGGTAGGTTTCTTGACATAATCTACTACAGAGCTTATCTTTTTTTCGAATAGGTCATCTTTGGTATATATCTCAGGTGCTCCCATCAGCATGATAGGGCTCGCCATCATATACTGTGGAGAACTCGCATCACTACCTTTTTTGCGATACGCAGCAGCTACAAGGACATACCCTGTAACTCCACCCATGAACCGAACACTGTCTAATAGAGCAACAGCATCCGACCCAACACTACCAAGCTCCCTAACATAGTTTGAAGCAGCTTCTTTATCCTCTTGCCGTGTATTTGAATCGGTATAGTTTTTATGTACTTTCACATATCTCGCACTGGAGTACACAGTTTTACCATCATATATACCTCTTCTTACTTTGAAATCCACACTTGGCAATATTGCTTCTCCATCTGGTTTAGTATAATATCCTTGAAGGTCATTCTGATTCTCATACTGTCCATTCTTCCAAAGCCAATGCTCTATTCCATTTTCTTTTGTAAGGATGTCCATTCTATTTCCGATGAACACTATATCTAAAACCGTTCTTTGGTCATAGATTTTTATTTCTTCTTCCTTTTCTAAAATCTGCTGTCCGCAATTTCCATTATTCTCCCATATCTCTTTCCTGCTTACAACAATTTGTTCGCAGGCATCTTTCCCATTGATGAGATAATTATTTTCCCTCACGGTAATAATATTATCTCCTGTTGTCGTGTGATGAACGCGTACCATAACGACATTATTTGCCTTGTTAATGCCCCTATCTGTAGGCGCATACGCAATAAGACTGCCATTACGAGGGATTAAACCAACAACCTCATTCATAGCACCATCACGCGTTGCCATATTAGTGGCATTGCGCTCTATACCCAGCAATGGAATTGCTCTATGTTCGCCTTCAAATTTCATATGTTATAACCAAGTGGATTTTCTTTGTATAGTGTACTTTTCTGTATTTAATCCAAGCTGCGCTTGGTGCGCTTTCTCCTCCCATTTCTTTCGGAAAGACTCTGCCTCTGGCGGATAGACATCCTCAAACCAACGCCATATCACAAAGTAAGAAAGTGCATCTTTTAGATTTCGCTCAACCATTGGAAGCATATTTCTGTCTTGCCAATCTGGCAATTCAACTTTCATCACGATGCTATTGCGCAAATCGCCATCCGTCATCTCTGCAACAATTGGTGTATTGTTATTAGAATCATAATTTTCACCAACGATTCCATATTTTTTACTACCGTCTGCATTGTTCACAAGGATATAATCGCCCTTCTGTAAAGTGAAGTGCGCAGGGACTACCTTTGTAACCTTCACTTCAACACTATCAATACTCTTAACAACCATATTTCCGAGCACCGTACTTAATTGAGCATTAAAACTACAGTTGTTAACTCCATAGTCTTGTGTAGTGACACGAGTAATAACATGTTGTTTCTTATCCTCAATAGGTGCTCCAGCAATTCCTGTTGTATAGTCAATAATTATGGAGTAATAGACCTCGGTTGCTTGTCCTATTACAATACCAACTGTACTTGGTAGAGTAATCTGAACGCCATACTTGATGGTATCGCCATCATTAACGCCTCTATCAGTTCCATTCACATTACCTGCTGGAATAGATTGCTTGTACGATAATCCTTTTCGTTTTCCATCTACTTCAATGTGCGCACCGTGATTCTCTGTAATGGTATGCAAGATGCCATCAGGTAAGATGCGGACAGCGTTAGTTACATTACGACCAAATGCCTTTATCCAGTCATAGGTTTCCATCACAGCTTCTTCTAACCACTCGTCTGTTAGAAAAGATTCGCCTTCGGTCAGTGATAAACGGTTAAGAAGATGCGGTTCGCTCTCGCTACCACGCATCTTCCCTAAGATACTCGTTCGTTGCTCAACCAACTGCTTGATGGCTGGAATCGAGAATATAAAATTGTGTTGTTCTGCCATAGTAATTTACAATTATGCCCCGAAATTACTACAAAATTGTCATACCGTTTGCGGTAAATGTAAAAAACTGCGTTACATGACCTCTTCTAATGTAAACTCTACACGCGGGTCGGTCTTATCTATCAGTTTTCTACCATGTATTTCCACGCAAAAACGGTCGTTTTTGATGGCATTACATGCTTGCAGGCAATCAAGCAGAACTTTGAAGCAGTTATCAAGGTCTGGACGCATATTCACATAGTACACATCCACATTGAGACGAAAATAACGGTCTATCATTGCTCCACGAATAGGGCATTGGAGATAGAAATTGCGTTCATATTCTTTTACTGCGGCAGTTTTGCCTAAAGACCCATGCCCATTGATAGTTATGACCTTATAGCTATTAGCCTTACTCGGTATTTTACCACGAATTATTATCTTTTCCATGTCAAATTCTTGTATATATCAAAAAATTCTTGTACCTTTGCAGCGATGTTTTGAACATCATTTAATCATTAGTCGTAGCGTGTCGCTGAGAAGTGCCACGCTACTTTGTTTTTTTATCCGTCAATATATTTCTTTATAGCCTCATAGTGCAAATCCACGATAGTCTCCTTACCTTCATCGGACAGCAGATATTCTACCTCTGTGAGGTTGTCTTGGAAGAGGTTTTCCGTCAATACAGCTGGACAAGATGTGTCGCTTACGATAGTGAAATTGGCAGTCCAGAACTTCGTATGCGGCACACATCTATTACCTTGCAGTTCTCTCTTCTCCGCTTCTGCGTATAGCAACTGCGCAAGTTTCTTTGATTTCTCGCTACACTCTTGGGCAACCCAGCCGCTCCATCCGCTTGCACTTTTCCATTTACCATCGCCACCTGCCGCGTTGATATGTATGGACACAAGCACGCTATCCATGCCAGCACTCTTTGCTTCTTGGCTGAGTTGCATTTCACGCTCAACGCGCTCTCCTAACGATACATCTTTCTCCTCTGGTACAAGTAAGTGTGCTTCTATGCCATCGGCTGTCAATCGTTTGTGCAACGCGATAGCAATCTCTCGTGTCCATTGCCACTCATACAATCGCTTGTCAGGCGAACACTTGCCTTTAGTGTTCTTTCCATGACCATTGTCTATTATTACCAGTGTTCTCATTGCCTTCTCTCCTATTATCTCCATGTATAGCCCCAGCCATAGGTTATGTGTACACCTATCTCGGGACCTGCATAAACTGTATGGTCAATAGCAGTTGCACCATACCCAACGCCAATACCAATACCAACAAATTGCCCCCATCCATTTTTCTTTACCACGGTACGAGGCTCTACATTAAATTGTGAATTTAGATTTACATCATCAATGCGCGCATTATAGCCGCTAAACTTTACTCCGAGTTCTATACGACTGCTATCAGTCTTGAATGTGTCGCAATATTCATATTGCATAATAGGTATATCTACTGCGATACTACCGGTCTTACTATCGCTCGTGCTATCTGACTCACTATTAACAACCACTGGTACGAATACAGTATCATGCCTAACGATATTCTTGGGCTTGGTATGCTCAATTATACGCAAAGTATCTGTCATCCGTACTGTATCGTGAATTACTAATGGCTCTGAGTTGTTCGGTTTTTCCGAACTACTACAGCTGCGCAAGCCTGCGCCAATGATACATCCTGCCACAAAGCAGACAATCATAACTACCAAATGACCTTTCTTTAGTTCCATTTCATTATCCTTTTTTTAATCGTTTCATATACATACTTATCGTACTTGGACTGCGACCAAGTTCATCTGCAATATCCTTTGGAGACTTGTCCCAACGATGTTTTTGAATATACCTCTTCTCTTCAGCGGTTAAATTAATGCCTCTACTCATCTTTATCCTCGTCGTTTTTAGTAATTTCTATACTCGTATCGCCACGCTTGAAGGACGCTTCAATGCCCTTGTGTATAGCTTCGCCAATCAAATCCCATGCGGAGAAGATAGTTATCATGCCTATAATCTCTCCCGCACCTTGCATTACACTACCATCAATTATTCCCATTGGAGGAACGAAAAAGCCTGCAACAATTAGCAGAGTGGCTACAATAGCCAGCGCGATTGTTAACACCTTTGTGATTTTTACTTTTTTCATTGTCTTTGTTTTTTATAAGTTTTGTATAATTTTTATCAAAGTGCGCGTAGGTCAATAGCGGCATCATCAGTTCTGAATGTGCTATCTTCTTTCGCAGTTTGTAACTATTTGCTTGGCGTAAATAACCATAGTAGGAGTTGATGCTACTTATCATATATTCCATGTCCTCACGGCTGATAGCCTGCTCATTGATATTGTGCCATACGATGTATCGGTTGAAATGATACAATTTACCATAAAGACTCCCAACCGAGCGTCGCGCTATCAGTGTTCCGTATTGCTTGATGTTTTGCCCAAGAAACTGTACGCCTCTTTGTACCATTTGTAGGTATATCTTTTTCGGATGCAATGTTACATCAATGTTTTGTAGATATGCCTGTATCTTGGGTAGGGCTTCTAACAGTTTCTCCTTGCTTTCAGATACGATATAAAAATCATCTACATATCTTCCATAGTGGACAAAACCAAGTACCTCTCTTACAAAGTGGTCAAAGTCCGAAAGAAATAAATTTGCAAATATTTGGCTCGTAAGGTTGCCGATGGGCAAACCGTGGTTCGCATCATTATTTAGCAAACTTTTGTCTTTAGGTAAGCACAACCACTCCGATATAGGTTGCTTGAAGATACAATTATCTTGTGGTCGATTGAATACAATCAACTGGATAATATGCTCCATGAAGCAGAGAGTATCCTGGTCAAAGTCGCCTTTCTCTTCTAATAGCCTACATATGCGTTGGAAAAGTAAGGTTTTATTGATGGTCATAAAGAAACTCTTAAGGTCGCCTTTGAGAACATAACAATGTTTTGTGTAGTTATCACTACACTCTCTCATGTGCATTTCGCATCGGCGTATTCCATAGAGCGTTCCTTTGCCTTTACGACAAGAGTAACTATCTTCAATGAACTCCTTATCTAACAGTCTTTCAATTCTACGAACGACAAGATGGTGTACTATCCTATCACGGAAATCCGCAGCAAACACCTCTCTGTCTTTCGGGTGATGGACGATGAACGCTATCGACCGTCCTATTTTATATGTACCGTTATTCAACTCTTTCCACAGTAGGAAGAGATTACGGGTTACATCTATTTCAAATGCTTGGCAATTTCTTGAACTGCGTTTATGTTTTCGACAGTCAAGGTAAGCCTCGTATAATTCTTCGTATTCAACACGCATAACAAAAACAAGATAGGATAAGCGATTCGCAATCGTAGGCCCGACCAAGTGCGGGGGAGACGACGGAACGCACGCACCAAACTGTCGTTGTTCTTATCGTTGTTGTTCACATTGCCATTGCCCGTGTTCAAGTTGTATGCGTTGTTCTGACTATACTCTGACGACGACCAATAGTTGTTGCTTTCATTCAGTGGAACTGCAACCGTAATAGTGGCATCTTGCAGGATGTGTTCCAATCCTGTCATTACTCCTAAAGGAGTGTGCCACCCATTTAATCTATGAGCCTACATCACCCGCTCTGTCGCTGTTGCCAGCTGGCTTCGCAGGGGCATCGCTCATCCTATCTTTGTCTTTATGCGTTAAAAGCGATTGGTAAAATGACCAACTCGCACCAACCAATTCTCCAACAAGGACCGATAATCTTGCGTGGCGTGCTTTGCTTATCACATTATGGTTTGGCATGTTTGGATAAGGCTCACCTTTATACCACTTGCGAAAAATCAAATCTACTTGTGTAAAGCATTCTGCCGACTTGCGGGCGTACTCTATCTTTAGGTCACTGCTATCTCCTTTTTCGTGGCGGTAGCACATGGCATAGTATTCACGCGCACCGATTAACGCTTCTTCAAACGGTTTCCCCATTCGCCAATAGGTTCTTGCTGGCATGTTCTGGATTATCGTATCTATTTCGCGCTCCAGATTTTCCGCTTGCCTAAAAAGCGAAGTAGATTCTATCGTTTTCTCTTTACGAATTTTAGGTGTTTTTTCCATATTACTCTATAACATAATATTTTTTGCGAGTGCCATGCTTGGTTATCTTGCCAATAAATGGCATTGACGATTGCGAACGGATAGCTCTATCCTTTAATGATGGTGAGCCAGATATGAAATACAGCGGTTCTCCTACTGGTTCATTGTCCTCGACATAGCGAAACTTGATAGCAATCTTTTCCTTGACAACCTCTTGCCCAGTTTCCTCGTCAGTACTTGAAATCAGAACTACCTTTGCATCATCAAAGCAGATAGGCTTATTCACTATCTCCAGTATAGATAATCGGATATTACGCTTTAATCCAAATTCGCCAATCTCATTTTCTTTTATGTCCTGAAATGTTCTCATATTCTTTTCAAATAATTTGTATCTCTCTCCAAAAGTTTTACGCATTAGGTTTTTACAGCAGGCATGTTTACACCACCCAAAGTATGAAGCCATCTGTTGTTTCCAGTATTCATCAGACACATTCATTTTCGCCAACTTGCGGGCGCGCTTTTGCATACTCAATTTGATGTCTTTACCCAATAATGTGTATTGCTTTCCAAACTCATCCATCCTAAATTCATAACCAATGATTCGCAAAGGTTCATTCATGGGGGCTATTCTGAAATTAGGTTTTACAGTCATTCCGCGCGATTTGCATCGTTTTATGTACCATTCCATAAACGAATGACATAATTCCTTTTTGGGAATTGCAATCCACACATCATCAGTAAATCCAACGCACGGATATTTCCATACCTCGTTAATTTCTCTTAGCACTGGTATCAAGACCAATATTGCCATAAGTTGTGACAAGTTTACACCAATAGCAATTCCTATCTCCACAAGTGTTTCTTTATCTATTCCTTCATAGAACATATCTACAATAGCATATAGTATTCGAAGCACTTTTGTATCTTTGAAGACGCGAGCCAAATCTTGCTTCAAAACATCATGTCGGATTGTTGGATAAAATTTCACAATATCCGTTTGGCAATAATGCCAATCTGGGTGCTTATGCATGATTCGTTCTATTGCTCGTTTTGCATCGTGTATTCCGCGACCTTTTATACAGTTATATGTATTTCGTACATATTTAGAATAAAAGTATTCACGCAGTATTATATACACGCATGTTATAATGATTTTATCCGGGAAAAATTGCGGACAATGTATCATTCGTTTTTTCGGTTCTTGCACAATAAAAGAATGCAATGCACCAAATTGGTATGTTTCAGTTGTCAATGTACGCTGGACAATTTCTTTGTACTCGTCCCAATTGTCTATCATTCTTTTTTGTGCGCGTGTATAATCCGCTACACGCATATTCGGATATTTATGTTTAACCAGTGATTGTCGCATTGCTTTTTCTATCGTATATTCACTGCAAATACGACCCCACAAATCTTCGGTTTTACCAAACCTTTTCATAAATGCCTATTCTTTTCCACTTCAATTTTCGCATACTGCTACTCATAAAAACTTCTAAATATATGTTCCGCCATTTTATAGGCGACGCTTTTTCCGACTTAGTATTTGGATTGGAATATTTGAAGAAGCCACACCGTTGACATTGTTCGCATTGTTCGCATTGTTCGCATTGTTAGCACGCCCGCAGCCCGCAAACGCGGCATGGATTCATCGGAAATCGCGTTTCTTTTTATATATTCACAACGACATACGACATGTCTTTTGGCTCTCCCCAGTCTCCATTGGAATGTTGGAAACCTGCTACAGCAAGAGAGCTATGCTCCAGTACATCTCGTGTCACTGATGAATTTTCAATTGTTCGCGCTGCGCGTAGCGACACCGACTGCAACACATCGTTGGTCACAGTAGATGCCACTATGGTGCGCGCCGCACGCAATGAAACCGAACCTAATACTATCGTATTATCCATAACTATTCGTTTACATCCAGTTCTGATACAATAGTCACATATAGTGCGAACTGCATAAATGTTTGGTTCAAAATGGATTTATAACCATCCACTTGCCTTCCGCCACCTTCTTTTACAAAACACTGATAATTACCAGAAGCCTTTGGTACTGAACCTATTTGGGGAATCTCCAATGAAGTGATTGCTCCCGCATTCTTCATCGCGAAGTATTCACCAAATTTCTGAGCTGGTACGAACTCCACTTTACCACCAATACGCTCCTCCCCTTCGGGTATATCCTCGCGGTCATCGAAAATTATCGCAATGGAATAATCAGATGTCGTCGTGTCAATATTGCCATTCTTATCACACACCGAGAATGTTGCGTTCTTATCACAGATGAATGATTCATTTGGCACGATGATACGACTATTAAACAGAATATACTTGTCGCCATCATTGAAATAGGTTATTTGTGGCTTAAGCACTTCTCCTAACGAAGCACGCGCATACACCATCGAACGACAACGACAGTATAAAGTATCGGGAATGTTTGTATCAATTATAGGAATAACATATCCTTCCGCAGTTTCAAACTTCACTGTGAAGACATTTAATCCAGTTGTATCTATGATGTCGTTGGCGTTGTAGAATTGCTCGTTGTATGTGCATTTAGAACCTTTGATGACATATTGCGTGTCTGCTTCCAATGTTACGGTCAAATCCGCATTCGCCTCTACCTTCTCGCCAAAGGGATTAATCTTTGATGCTATCCATCCATGCTTTACGCGGCGTGTAAGCATAGAATATACGCCGTTATATTGCACATCATATGGGTCAGTTTGGATTATCTTCGATAGAATACGACCTGCTTTTTCAGAAGAAGCGGTATCAATCTTGATATATCCATCTTCAACCTTCAAACATCCGTCAATGCTGCGGTTATCCCAACAACCAACTTTGCCATCTGAACCCGAATTGCCAGTGCCATGAATAGGAATATTC
>JAEIGA010000578.1_pt1 | contig 53975 bp, 46 predicted proteins | sample 9270691 | NCBI WGS metagenome assembly JAEIGA01 (sample SAMN17057246, study PRJNA624740) | gut metagenome | biome: biome; isolation source: fecal sample | host: Bos grunniens | place: China: Xizang | collected 2019 | reverse complement strand
CAGGCCATCAAGCTTTAGCTTTATTCTATCTTCATTATAGTACTTCAGATAGGCTTCAAGTTTCTCTCTGAAGTGATCTAATGACTCAAACTTCTGCAAATATAGCAATTCAGACTTAAGAAGGCCAAAGAAGTTCTCCATTACAGCATTGTCTAAGCAGTTGCCTTTCCTAGACATGCTCTGGGTTATTGTGTTCTCCTTCAGCAGTTCCTGATACCTTTTATGCTGATACTGCCACCCCCCTGGTCAGAGTGTAATATGGCATTGCTGTTGTTGCCGATCACATCAAGAGCCTTGTTCGCCATCTCCATAACCATCTCAAGCACTGGACGTTCGTAGATGGTATAGCTTATCAATTCACCATTATACAGATCCAAGATCGGAGAAAGATAAAGCTTTCTGCCAAATAATGAGAACTCTGTTACATCTGTAACTAACTTAGTTCTAGGAACGCTAGCATGGAAGTTACGTTCAAGAAGGTTAGGAGCTATCTTACCAACCTCTCCTTTATATGAACGGTACTTCTTGATCCTCACCTCGCACTTCAGTCCAAGTTCCTTCATTAGTTTGCGAACTGTCTTTCCGCTCACAATATAGCCTTGGTTACGGAGCTCTGCCTGGATCCTACGATATCCATAGCGACCTTCGTTCCGATGGTATATCTCATTGATAACCTGACGCTCAATCTCCCATTTGTCACGTTTCTTATCCATGCTATAGTAGAACGTCGAACGAGCCATCCCCTTGATTTTCAGCATCAAATCAAGACGATGTTGTGACCTTAGTTCTTGGATGGCTTCTGCCCAGTCGCGTGTAGACGGGCTTCTTTTTCTTCTACTAAGGCCCTCACTTTTTTTAACAATGCGTTCTCAGCTTCCAACCACTCATTCCTACGACGCAATTGTTCAAGTTCATCTAATTCATCTTCTGTATATATGCGCTTCTTTTTTGACATGCTATGTGCATTTTTTCTTTGTAGTCCATCATAGCCATGTGACTTATAGGCGTTTACCCAACTTTTCAGGATGTCAGATCTAAGACCATATTTCACTGAGGCTGACATCAAAGGTAGGTTATTCTTGACAATATCATCTACAATAACGCATTTTTCGTCATATGTTCGTCTTCGGGAAGGGAGAAGATTCAATTCGCCACCCCGAATATATAACTGATACCATAAGCGTAAAGAATTGTGACTCACCTTGAGTTCTTTGCAAATGCTGTTCGCACTTCTGCCTTCCTTCAACAGGCGAACAGCCATCACCTTAATTGGATACTTTGAATCTTTCATGTCGATTTCTTTAGTGTCCAACTTTTGGGGCGCAGTTCAAAAATGACGGTCTATCCACAGAAATAGCTGTTTTTGTAGACAGGATGGCACAAAGCAGGCTGATTGGCCCTTTGGCGTGAGCTGCGTTGCCTGATTTGGCTTGTCATTATCGACTGTTCATCGAAAGATTTTGGAAAACAATAAAATGCGAGTATATTTACATTTTGTCCGAGGCCGTCATTCCGACAGACGCCAAAGGGCTATAACCATGGAAATACATAACAAATTATACTTTCAATATGACAAATTATTTTGCAGATACGAAGCCGCATTACGAACTGCTGGATGGGCTGCGTGGCGTTGCGGCCATTCTTGTGGTTGTTTACCATATCTTTGAAGGGCTTGCCTTTGCACAGGCGACCGACGGAGTAGGTAGTGGATTGATTACAACGCTGAATCATGGCCACATTGCGGTGGATTTTTTCTTCATCTTGTCGGGCTTCGTGATTAGTTATGCCTATGACGACCGTTGGGGGAAAATGTCCCTTGGCGGATTTTTTAAGCGCCGTCTGATACGTTTGCACCCCATGTTAATCATGGGAGCCGTGATTGGCGCCGTCGCTTTCTTTGCAGTCGGGTGCGAAAGGTGGGATGGAAGCATTGCTCCTACCAGTTGGGTGATGATTGCTTTGTTATTGACTATGTTTATGATACCGGCCGTTCCGGGCGTGCCCTATGAAGTGCGTGGCAACGGTGAGATGTTTCCGCTCAACGGTCCCGGCTGGTCCCTTTTCTTTGAATACATCGGCAATATCTGCTACGCCTTTTTTATGCGAAAAATGTCCACCAAAGTCTTGGCTGTCTTTACCTTGCTGCTGGGCGTTGTTCACGCGTGGTTCTTTGTCGGAGACGTATCGCAGTACGATATGATTGGCGTGGGTTGGACCATCGACGAGGTGAATTTCTGGGGCGGATTTATCCGAATGCTTTTCCCGTTCAGTATGGGAATGTTGTTGGCGCGTACCTTTCAGCCCAGAAAAGTAAAAGGCGCCTTCTGGATTTGCACCTGCGTGCTCATCGCTTTGTTTGCCGTGCCTTATATCCCTTCCGCTGAAGCTAACCCTATCAGTCTCAACTCTTTGTATGAATTTGTGTGCATCGCATTTGTCTTCCCTGTCCTTGTCTGGCTCGGAGCATGCGGTTCGGCAAGTGGACTGACCCAAAAAACCAATAAATTCCTTGGCGACCTGTCGTATCCCCTCTATATTGTGCATTATCCCATCATGTATATCTTTTATGCCTGGCTCATCAAAAACGATGTCTATACCTTGGGCGAATGTTGGGCGATTGCACTTGGGGTTGTTGTGGTAAGCATTGGGCTGGCTTGTCTTTGCCTCAAACTTTATGATGAGCCTCTGCGTCGTTGGCTGTCCAAGACGCGCAAATAATGTCGTCTTCGCCATTTCAATAGAAGGTCGAAGTACTTCTTTTTCCGAAAAAACGTGCGCCAAGTCAGGCAATTTTCTATATTTGTAAAAATTATGAGTATGAAAAAGATATTTTTGTTTTTAGTAATGTCCATTTCGCTGGCGTGTTCTACGCAGGAGCGAAAAGTCAGTGTGTATGACGTGGTTCCTTTCCCCAACGAAGTTCAGGAGGGCGAGGGTGTATTTAATGCACAAGGTGCCGCAGTATGCTGTTGCGGCGAATTGGATGAGGCTTCACGCAATGTTGTGGAGGCATTCGCACAGAAACTTTCAGCCATTAGCGGGGTAGAAAGCGCTAGCGGCGCAGAATCGTCTTGCTGTGAAGAATCTACCTGTGGTGGAAAGAGTGTTTGTTGTGGGGAAACAACCTGCGATGCGAAAACGTCTTGCGGCGCAAAAGGTGGATTTGCTTTTGTGTATGACGAGACGGTGGCGAATGAGGCTTATACACTGGATATTTGCCCCGAGGGTGTGACGGTGAAAGCGAGTGGTCTTCGCGGCTTTAATTACGCGATTCAGACCCTCAAACAACTCCTTCCCGTGGAGATTTTCGGCAACACTCCCGCTCCGAAAGCTGCGTGGACCCTGCCTTGCCTTTCCATTCAGGATGCACCCCGCTTTGCTTACCGTGGTCTGCATCTTGATGAGGGACGCCATTTCTTCGGTGTGGATGCCGTGAAACGTTATTTGGATATCATGGAGGTACACAAACTCAATAAATTCCATTGGCATCTTACCGAGGATCAGGGATGGAGAATTGAGATTAAGAAATATCCCCGTTTGACAGAGGTGGGTGCGATTCGCAAAGGTACCTGTATCAAGAAAGATTTCTCTTCAACCGACGGCGTACCTTATGGAGAAGGTTTGTGGTATACCCAGGATCAGATTCGTGAAATCGTGGCGTACGCCGCTGCCAAAGGCATTGATGTGATTCCTGAAATCGACCTTCCCGGTCACATGGTGGCTGCTTTGGCCGCTTATCCTGAATTGGGTTGTACCGGTGGTCCTTATGAGGTGTGGACCCGTTGGGGCATTTCTGAAGATGTGCTTTGTGCCGGCAATGAGAAAGTCTATGCTTTCCTCGAGGATGTGCTCACAGAAGTGTGCGATTTGTTCCCTTACGAATATATCCATATCGGTGGTGACGAGTGTCCCAAGGTACGTTGGGAAAGTTGTCCGAAATGTCAGGCTAAAATCAAGAAATTGGGCTTTAAGGACAAAAATGGCGAGAAAGCCGAGCATTTCCTTCAAAGTTATGTGATTACCCGTATGGAGAAATTCTTGAACAAGAAGGGACGCAAGATCATTGGTTGGGATGAGATTCTCGAAGGAGGTATCGCACCCAACGCAACCATCATGTCTTGGAGAGGAGAGAAAGGTGGTTTGGAGGCAACTCGTCAGGGCCACGATGCCATCATGACGCCGAACACTTACTACTATTTGGATTATTATCAGTCCAGGGATATCGAGAATGAACCTTTTGGTATCGGAGGATATCTTCCGGTTGAAAAATGCTACTCCTATGAGCCTTATCCTGCAGATATGAGCGATGAGCAAAAAGCGCATATCCTTGGAGTTCAGGCAAATATGTGGACAGAATATGTTGCGACTGAAGACCATCTTCAATATATGGTGCTGCCTCGTCTGGCCGCTTTGTCAGAGGTGCAGTGGTGTGCTGCCGACCGCAAGGATTGGACGCGTTTCCAGGAGGCGGCTTACAAGTTCTGCCAAATCTACAAAACCATGGGCTACAATTATGCCACGCATATTTTCCAGGTGAAAGCAGAGGTGGAAGCACAGCCGGCAGAGAAAAAGGTAATGGTGACGCTGGACGCTCCCGATTGCGCTCAAATCAAATATAGTTTGAATGGCAGAACGCCGGGAATATGCGCCAAGACTTACACTGAACCTTTGTGTATCGACAAGACTTGTGAGCTCAAGGCCGTGGCTTTGACCGAAGGGATTGAACCCCGTGAACTGGTGGCAAAATTTGATTTTCATAAGGCTGTCGGCAAAAATGTTACCTACTCTTCCAAACCTCACAGAAAGTATTGTGCGGGCGCCCCGAACAGTTTTGTGGACGCGGTGAGAGGCCCGGCCATTTATAAAAGTGTAGAGTGGGTGGCTTGGAGAGAAAATCCCGTTGATATTACCATTGACATGGAGGGAAATGTGTCATACAGCAATGTTACGACCGGTTTCTTGAGTTCAACCCCTTCTCATATTTTCTTCCCGCAGCGTTTGGAGATATCCACCTCCGAGGATGGTGAAAATTTTGTGGTGGTGGCTGCTGCCGATTATGAAATCGAGGGAAAAGCCGATGCGGACGCTGTGAAGGATCTCACGCTTTCTTTCCCCGAAACTTCCGCTCGTTATCTTCGATTGACGGTCGCTCCTGTTGCTGCTATGCCCCAATGGCACGATGCGGCAGGAAAAGCCGCCTTTGTCTTTATTGACGAGATTATGGTGAATTAGTGCATTCACGACTAAAGGCTGTAGATGATGAAAAAGATTCTGATTCCCTTGTTGCTGCTCTTTGTGCTGTGTCCGGCTCACGCGCGTGTCGTGTCGGGAAAAGTGACCTGCGGTAAGAAGGGCTTGGCCAAGGTATTGGTGACGGACGGTGAGAATTTTGCACTCACCTCTTGCAATGGAAAATACTCGATAGAAGTTGATGATGACGCTGAGTTTGTGTATATCATCACACCTGCCGGCTATGTGGCGGATTGGTCATCAGGCGTTCCTGCGTTTTACCGAAAACTGACGGGGGAATCATTTGATTTCGATCTGCAAAAACATTCCGTTCCCAAAGCCTCCGCTAAAAATCGTTACCATATTCTGGCGGTTTCCGACCCTCAACCCCGTCGTGAATCCCATTTTCAGCAATTTCTCGGTGCCCCGCTCTCCGACCTGGTTCAAACGGCTGCCGCTTTGGATGCACCGGCGGTAGGCGTTGTCTTGGGAGATATTTGTTTTGATGTGTATGAGTTTCAGCCGCGCTGGAAAGAGGAGATTGTCCGTGTGGGCATACCTTTCTATCCGGTGGTCGGAAACCATGACCACAATAAGGCTTATATCGTTGAAGAAGAGGCGATTAATACCTACCAAGAGAATTTTGGACCGGAAAATTACGCCTTCTTTTTAGGAAAGGATTTGGTGGTTGTTTTGGATAACATTATCTACAGCGGCCGCCATAATTATGTGTTGGGCTATACGGACGAAAGATTGGAGTGGTTGGAGAAACTTTTGACTTATGTGCCTAAAAATGCCCATGTGTATATTGCACAACACTCTCCGCTCAATGGTCGCTACTATGCCAATATGATTAAGAATCATGAGAAGATATTGGATTTGCTCAAAGAGTATCAGGCGGTTTTCCTTTCCGGACACAACCATACCAATGGCGTTTTCCAGTACAACGAGCGTGCGATAGAACACAATGTCGGCTCCATTTGCGGTACACATTGGGATACCTATCACTGTGCGGACGGAACGCCGTCTGGCTATAAGGTTTTGTCAAAATCGGCCGCTAAACTTTCCTGGTATTACAAATCGGTCGACGAGCCCAAGGATTTTCAATTGGAAATTTTCCCTTTTGGAAGCACCCGTCTTCATCCCGAATCCCTCATTGTCAATGTCTGGGATTACGATGACAAATGGAAGGTGGAATGGTACCAAGATGGAGAATATAAGGGCAAAATGGAGCAGGTAGACGACTATTCTCCCATTCATACGGAGGAATTGCGTAAAAAGTATGAGGGTACAGGTAAAACTCCGTCATCCTATCGCCATACCAAGAAAGCGCATCACTTTTTCAAGGCCGATCCTGTCGCCAGCGCTTCAGGAAATGCATCCCTTGTCACCATTGTCGTGACAGACCGTTTTGACAATGTCTATAAAGAAGAGTTAAAATTTTAAGATTATGGCTGCCATACACATTAATAAAGAAGCGTTCGTTAAACGCGTATGGGATTTTGTAAACTCTCCCGGCGAGTGGAAATTTATAGGCGACAAGCCGGCGATTATTGATTTTTATGCCACTTGGTGCGGCCCTTGTCGAATGATTTCTCCTATTTTGGAAGAATTGTCTGAAGAGTATAAAGGCAAAATTGACATTTATAAGGTGGATACGGATGAAGAAAATGAACTCGCATCCGTTTTCGGTATCACCAGCATTCCGACCTTGTTTTTCTGCCCCAAAGAGGGAAAACCCATGATGATTCGTGGTGCTCGTCCCAAAGAAGACTTGAAAGAATTGATTGAAAAGAATCTTCTTTGAGACTGACTTTGATACTCGCGCACGCGGCTCTGTTCTGCTCTTCTCTGATAACTTGGGCCTCTGCGCCGGGCGAGTATCAGACGGTTCAATCAGATACCCTGCAAGCCGTCAATATCTCTGCGCTGGCAACTTCATACCAAATGGAGTCTGCGCCTGTGTATCAGATGGAGCGTGCCCAGATTGAGCAGACAGGACGAACAGAGCTGTCCGATTTGCTGAATCTTTTCCCCGGAGTCAGTTTGCGGGATTATGGGGGATGGGGTGGAATCAAAACCCTCAATGTCCGCAGTCTGGGGAGTGCTCATACCGCTGTGGTCTATGATGGGATCGACTTGGGAAATATGCAGAATGCCCAGGTCGATTTAGGTAAAATCAATATCGATCAGGTCGAACAGCTGCGTTTGGAACTTGCCGGTTCGGATGAGTTGTTTCGCAGTGCTTTTCAACAGCTCTCTCACGGTGTCTTGCTTTTGGGGAGTGTAGCGCCCCAATTTCCTACAGATAAGGCCCGCAACTATCATCTCGCAGCGCAAATGTCAGCGGCTTCTTTCGGAACTTGGTCTCCCTCTCTGCATTATGAACAGAAATGGTCGGAAAAATGGTCCACACGCCTGTCTGCTTCCTATCTTTTTTCGCAGGGCGATTATCCCTATTGGGTGGAAAATGGCGGACATTCCTATCAGCAGACTCGTTTGGGCGCCTCTATGTGGCAGGCAGATGGTGCCTTGGATATTTATGGCGATTTAGGTCCGAAAGCGGGGAAAATTCAGGCAAAAATACTGTATTCTCAAGAGGATAAGGGACTTCCGGGTCCGGTCATACTCTATACGCAAAATCCTACGGAGCAACTTGCGACGCGAGATGTGCAGGCGCGTGTACAATGGGCTCAAAACTATGGAGCGAAATGGCGGGTGAAAGCAGGAGCTGGCTATGCGCTCTCTCAAACGCGCTATCAAGATGCGAATCCGGCTTATTCCGAGACACAAGTGGATCATTTTGCCCACCAAAAAATAACCCTCGATGCGGTCGCTGCCTACCAGTTGAATCAGCATTGGGACTTTTCTTTGGCGCAGGATGTATATCTGGCTCATTTAGAGACCGATATGCCAAATTCTGTCTGTCCGAGTCGTCTGTATGCACTCTCTGCGTTTTCGGGAAAATATACCCGTGGAGGCCTTCTTGTCAAAGCGACGTTGGGATTGCATTATTTGACGGAGCGTCTTGATGATAAGAACTCGGGGACTGGCGGTAGCTTGCAGGGGAGTACCCAGTTGCGTTTTACCCCGTCTTTAAGTGCTTCTTACCGCTTCAACGATGCTTGGATGCTGCGGGCCAGTTACAAGAATGCCTGTCGTATGCCCACTTTCAATGACTTGTATTATGCCCGCGTAGGCAATCGTAATCTGCGCCCTGAACAGGCAGACCAGGTGAATATCGGCACCCATTGGATGAGTTCTTTTGGCCTGGATATGTCTGTGGATGCCTATTGTCATTATGTCCGTGATAAAATTGTTGCCATTCCGACTCTTTTTGTGTGGAAGATGTATAATTTAGGACGGGCTTTGTCGGCCGGGGCCGATCTGTCTTTGCGCTATTCACATCGTTTTCATCCTGCTGTCGCCACCGCCCTGCAAGCCAAATACTCTTATCAATATACGGCGGATATTACGGACCCCCACAAAAAGTCCTACGGCTTGCCCTTGCCCTATACCCCTGCCCATAGTGCCGGTGCCACGCTTTCTGTCTTGACCCGTTGGGTGAATCTCAATTATTCGTTTGATGCTCTTTCCGAACGCTATGCCCAGGCGCAGCCCCTTGAATCGGCCAAACTTTCGCCCTATATGGTGCATTCTTTGTCAATAAATCGTAAATTTGTATTCAGATATTTTCAGCTCCATTTGAGCGCCGCTTTGAATAATATAGGAGATGAATCCTACGAACTTGTGAAAAATTATCCTATGCCGGGGCGCAATTTCAAATTGAGTGTGCGTATTGTATTGTAAAACATTGATAATATGAATAATAAACTGATTTTACTTTTCTCTTCCGTCTTGTTTCTGACTGCTTGTGAGTCGTTGTATAATGACCCTTGGTACCAGATTTCAGACAGTTATCCCGATAAATATTATGCCATTTTGAATAATGGTAGTTATGGCATGAGCGATGCTTCGTTGGGAAAGTACGACCGCAAGAATCTGACCTATTACTACAAGGAATTCGAGGTCGCAAATGAGTTGAAGTTGGGAGATACGGCGCAGGATATCATTCAATATGGAGACAAACTGTATGTGTCCGTCAGCGGTTCCAAAACCATTTTTGTCACGGATAAGAATTTCAAAATCATCAAGACGCTCTCTCCGGATCAATGTCAGCCTCGCTATTTTACCTCCCATGAAGGAAAGGTCTATGTTTCTCTGTATGAGGGCTATTTGGGAGAAATTGATACGCTGGATTTCAGCTTCCGCAAGGTGAAAGTGGGGCAGAATCCTGAAGGTATCGTGATGCACAAAGAAAAAGTGTATGTGGCCAATTCCGGCGGGATGAACTATCCATACTATGCCAATAGCGTGTCAGTCGTGGACCCGAAAAGCCTGACGGTTGAGGATAGTCTCAAAGTGAATACCAATCCCTGTCGCTTGTTTTCGCGTGATAAGTATCTCTATATTCATAGTTATGGAGATTATGATACGATTGAGCCGAAATTGGAGGTTTATCAGGACGGGAAACTTTCCGATACGGGCTACAAAAATGTGTCTATGGTGGCTCAATATGACGATGCCATGTATGTCCTGACCAATGCTTATGAGAGCGAGGGGGCCCATATCTATATGCATAATGCTGCCCAAAATACCCGTGTGGGCTCGTTTTTACCCGCTGGAGCGATTTTGTTGGAGGCCTATTCCATTTCGGCAACCCGTTATTTTCTATGGGTAGGTTGTTCCGATTATGTTACGACAGGAGATATTCTGATGTTTGACAGGCTTACGGGACAATATAATATGAGTTTTGATGCTCGCGGTATGAATCCTCAAAAAGTGATTGAGATTCAATAAGATGGCTTCATTGTTGGGATTGCTCTATGTCTTTTTGTCGGGGATTGCTCTGCCGATAGGAGGGGTTCAGATGCAATATCTGTGGCGCAATCAATTGGGGGACGTCTATTCCTTGGGCTTGGGCTCCGCCGCTTGTCTGGGTGCAGCCGTCGCTACGATGACTTCCTGGTGCAGTCTGACCATTGGCAGTTTTATCTGTACCTTGCTGGCGACCTTGATTTGTTTTTTGGTGGCTCTTCGTGTGGATACGCGCCGACTCATTACCTTTGGTATTCTCTTCGGGACCTTTATTGGTTCGTTGGGTACGATAGTCGTGACCAATGCTCCTACCGGAGAACTTATGAAGAAATACTATTTATGGGGGGCTGCCAATTTTAATATCGAGGGTGCCAGTGTCTTTGATATCTCTTTTTCTCTCTGCCTTTTTGTCATGGGACTCTTTGCTTCCTTCTATCTGTCAAAGGATTTGACGCGGCATTATGAAGGCGAAATAGAGTTCTCTCCTATGAAGAAAGCCTTGACCCTGCTTATGATTATGTGTCTGGTGAGCAGCTGTGTCAGTCTTTGCGGTCCCATTGGTTTTATTTCTTTGGGCGTTCCCAATTTGAGCCAGGTTCTTCACCCCGGCGGGGATATACGCAGGCATTATCTGCTTTCTTCCCTTATGGGCGTGGGGCTTTTGCTGCTGACCTATTGTGTGGTAAATTATGTGAATTTCGGTATTTATCTGCCGGTCAGTGCCACGATGGCCATTTTAGCTCTTCCGCTGATGGCTCTGTTATTTATCAAAGGAAAATCATAGCATATTATCTTTATGCAAAAAGGAGGATGACCGCGTTTAGTCACCCTCCTGTCAGTTATGCTGTTGTGTAAAATCTATTTTACATCATGCCGCCCATACCCGGGTTGCCCATAGGCATAGCGGGCTCTTTCTCGGGAAGATCGGCAATCGCACATTCGGTCGTGAGGAACATACCCGCTACGGAAGCGGCGTTCTCCAAGGCTACACGGCTCACTTTGGTCGGGTCGATGACACCGGCTTCAAACATATTGACATATTCGTCCGTACGTGCGTTGTAGCCGAAATCGTCTTTTCCTTCGCGAATCTTCTGGATAATCACACTGCCTTCCACGCCGGCATTGGCAGCAATCTGACGCAAAGGCTCTTCAATGGCGCGGGCTACGATGTGAATACCTGTCGTCTCGTCCTCGTTGTCACCTTTCAAATTCTTCAAGGCTTCAGAAGCGCGGATATAGGCTACACCGCCCCCCGGAACGATACCTTCTTCTACAGCAGCGCGGGTCGCACTCAAAGCGTCTTCCACGCGGTCTTTCTTCTCTTTCATTTCTACTTCCGTAGCGGCACCTACATAGAGAACAGCCACGCCGCCGGCCAATTTGCCCAAGCGCTCCTGCAATTTCTCGCGGTCATAATCAGACTTGGTGTTTTCAATCTGGGTGCGTATGCTCTGTGCGCGCTCGGCGATGGCTTCTTTATCACCGTTGCCATTGACGATGGTCGTGTTGTCCTTGCCGATAACGATTTTCTCGGCAGAACCCAACATGTCAGGCGTGCAGTTTTCCAAGGTGTAACCGCGCTCTTCTGACACGACGATACCTCCGGTAAGGGTGGCGATATCCTGCAACATTTCCTTGCGGCGGTCGCCGAAGCCGGGAGCTTTTACGGCAGCAATTTTGATAGAGCCACGCAACTTGTTTACAACGAGAGTGGTAAGTGCTTCGCCTTCAACATCTTCTGCGATGATAAGCAGGGCTCTTCCTTCGCGGGCAATCGGCTCCAAAATAGGAAGAAGGTCCTTCATCATAGAGATTTTCTTGTCAGTTACCAACACTTTGGGATCATCCAAAACGGCTTCCATCTTGTCTCCGTTGGTCATGAAATAAGGAGAAATGTAGCCTCTGTCAAACTGCATACCCTCTACCACTTTTACCTCGGTCTCTGTACCTTTGGCCTCTTCTACGGTGATAACGCCGTCTTTCTTTACCTTGCTCATGGCGTCAGCGATGAGTTTGCCGATATAGTTGTCGTTGTTGGCGGAAATGGTACCGACTTGCTCAATCTTGGCATAGTCTTCTCCCACCTCGCGGCTTTGTTTACGCAAATTCTCCACTACGACAGCAACGGCTTTGTCAATACCGCGTTTGATGTCCATGGGGTTGGCGCCGGCTGTCACATTCTTCAAGCCGACATTGATGATGGCCTGGGCCAATACGGTTGCGGTGGTCGTACCGTCACCGGCCTGGTCGTTGGTTTTGGAGGCGACCTCTTTTACCATCTGGGCGCCCATGTTCTGCATGCGGTCTTCCAACTCCACTTCTTTGGCTACGGTCACGCCGTCCTTGGTTACTTGGGGGCCACCGAACTTCTTGTCAATCACCACGTTGCGTCCTTTGGGACCCAAGGTCACTTTCACGGCATTTGCCAAAGCGTCTGCCCCTTGCTGCATCTGCGAGCGGGCATCTACATTGAATTTGATATCTTTTGCCATATTGATTTCTGATTAAAATGTGTCAATTTGAATTAAAGGGTTGCCAAAATGTCCGATTGTTTCATGATGAGGTATTTTTTATCCTCAAAAGTCACCTCGGTACCGGCATATTTGCCATAAAGTACAGTGTCGCCCACTTTTACTTCCATGGTTTCGTCTTTTTTTCCGGGGCCTACTGCCACCACATGGCCCAGTTGGGGTTTTTCTTTTGCTGTGTCAGGGATAATAAGTCCTGATGCGGTTCTGGTCTCGGCCTCTTTGGGCTCAACCAACACTCTGTCTGCTAAAGGTTTAATCATAATGGTATAATAATTTTATCTGTTTCTTTCGTAGAAATAGGGTTTCTATGACACTCTCTTACACAAATCAAGTGCCAAATGCAAAGATATGACATTTTGGCAGAGAAAAAAAATTGCTAACTTTGTATGATAATTAAAACCAACTGTATGAAAAAGACAGCCATCATGTTGCTGCATTGCCCGGACCAGCAGGGTATTATCAATGAGGTAACCCGTTTTATTTCGGATAACCGAGGCAATATCGTCTATCTTGACCAATATGTCGATATCATCGATCATCGCTTGTTTATGCGTATTGAATGGGAATTGGAAGATTTCTTGATTCCCCGTGCCAGTATATATGAGTATATCAACACCATGATTGCCCAGAAATATGATATGGTCTTCAAGGTGTATTTCAGTGATGTGCGCCCCAGAATGGCCATTTTTGTCAGCAAAATGAGTCACTGTATCTATGATTTGCTGGCGCGCTATAAAGCAGGGGAATGGGATGTGGAGATTCCCTGTATCGTATCCAATCACGAGGATATGCGATTTGTCGCAGAGCAGTTTGATATTCCCTATCATGTTCTTCCGGTCAAGAAAGACCATTCCAATGCCGCTGAGGTGGAGAAAGCGCAGATGGAACTGTTGGAGAAGGAGAATGTTTCCTTTGTCGTTCTTGCGCGCTATATGCAGATTATCGGTGACAATATGATTGCCGCTTATCCCAATCATATCATCAATATCCACCATTCTTTCCTTCCGGCTTTCATCGGTGCGAAGCCTTATCATCAGGCCTATGAGCGCGGTGTGAAGATTATCGGAGCGACCAGCCACTATGTAACCAATGAATTGGATGCGGGCCCGATTATCGAGCAGGATGTGGTGCGTATTTCTCATAAGGATACGCCTGAAAGTCTGGTGGCGAAAGGACGAGATTTGGAGAAAATCGTCTTAAGTCGTGCGGTGACCAAGCATATCGAGCGTAAGATTCTTACCTATAAGAACAAGACCGTCATCTTCAATTAGGCTTTTTATGTCGGTGTATCGTTCTCTTTCGCCTGCAGAATTTTCCGATTTGTCGTCACGTATTCTGTATGAAGATAACCATTTGCTTATTGTCAATAAGCGAGTGGGAGAAATTACGCAAGGGGACAAGACGGGAGATGAATGTCTGGCAGAGACTTATAAGGCCTTTATTGCCCAGCGAGACCAGAAGCCGGGGCAGGTGTTTATGGGGATTCCTCATCGTTTGGACCGTCCTGTCAGTGGCTGTGTCATCTTGGCAAAGACGTCCAAAGCGCTGGAGCGGTTATCGGCTATGTTTCGTGAGGGGAGTGTGCACAAACGCTATCGTGCCCTTTGTTGCGCGCGTCCCAAGGAAGAGGAAGCCTTGCTTGAAGATTATTTGAGCCGCAACGAGAAACAAAATAAATCCTATGTGGTACGCGGAGGAGAAAAAGCAAAATTGGCTCGCTTGAAATACCGTTATTTGTATAGCACCGAGCGTTATCACATGATTGAAGTGGAATTGCTCACCGGTCGTCACCACCAAATTCGCTGCCAACTTTCACACGCAGGTTGTCCCATCAAAGGCGATTTGAAATACGGTGCTCCCCGCAGCAATCCCGACGGAGGTATTTCATTGCACGCATACAGCATTACCCTGCTGCACCCAGTAAAAAAAGAAGAACTTACGATTACTGCTCCCTTCCCGAGTTCGTGGAAAGGAATTCAAGAAAAATAAACAACAACTATAAAACCAAGTATCATGAAAAAGATTCTCTCAACTCTTTTATTTGCCAGCATTTTGGTATTCTTGACTGGTTGTGGTGCTCCCACAAAACTGAGTCAAACCAGCACTGGCCGTTTCCAATACGAACTCGAGGGTATCAGCAATGGCTCACAAGGCACATACCTCGTAAAAGTATGGACCTACTCTAATGCCGCAAAGGTGGACATTGAAATCTGCAAGAAAAATGCAGTTCATGGTGTTATTTTCAAAGGATATCCCGCTCATGGAACTGTAAGACCGCAAAATCCCCTTGTCAAAGAACCCGGCGCTGAACAGCAATTTGCCGATTATTTTGACAAATTCTTCGCTAACGGTGGAGAATATAATAAATATGTAAGAGTTACTGGTGGAAGCCAAGAAGTCATCAAAGTAGGCACCTCCTACCATGTTGGCATTATGGTTTCAGTGTCCAAAGATCAACTCCGCAAAGCCCTCGAAGCTGCAGGAATTGTGAAAGGACTTGGATATGGATTTTAATTTGTGTCAAGTATGAAAATCAAATTTATCGCATTGGTGGCAAGTTTGCTTGCTTTTGCAGGATGCGGCGTTACGACTTCGCTTACCTATTACGACGCTGCTCCTCAACTTATCAGATCAGAGTTTGACGGCACCTATGTCATTCGTGCCTGCGGTATTGATAAAGATGCTGCCTCGGCCATGATTGAGGCCCAGAAAGTAGCCGTATATGAGGTAATTTTCAATGGAGTTGTTTCCACCTCTTCTACAACCAGTTCGTTAAAGCCGTTGGTAATGGAAGTCAACGCCAAAGAGAAATACCAAGATTATTTCAATCTATTCTTCGGAAAGGGCGAATATCGCAAATACTGCGCTACGGGAGACAGAAGGAGTGGCTCTAGCACTTACCAAAGAAGCAATCAAGAAGTTAAGTGCTTTACCAATGTTACCGTGAATGTAGCCGCACTCAAAGAAAAACTAAAACAGGATAACATCATTAAATAAGTAAGCCATGATTAAGAAAATTACTTTGTGCCTCATGGCCATGGTTATGGCCACAACGGCATTGATGGGACAGGCCAAGAAGCCGACCATTATGGTTATTCCCAGCGATAATTGGTGTAACAAGAATGGATATGTGCAGACCTATGACGAGATGGGTGTTCAAAAAACCGTATCGGATTATAAGGCGGCCTTGACAAATAGCATGGATTTGAAACTCGTGATTGCCAAAATGAACGAGTTGATGGCAGATAGAGGCTTCCCCTTGAAGGATATGGAGGCCACATTAGCCAATATTGAAAGACAGCAGGCAGAAGAAATGCTTATCACAAGCAAGGAGTCTGGCTCACAAGTAGCAGAAAGCCCTCTTGACCGTTTGAGAAGAGTGGCCCAAGCAGACATTCTCATTGAAATCAGTTGGGATGTGACTTTCCAAGGCCCCAAATCTACCCTCACCTATATTATGAGAGGTATCGATGCCTATTCCAACAAACAAGTAGCCGGTTCCTCAGGTGCCAGTGCTCCCACCATTTCGGCAGAGCCCGTTGTGCTATTGGAAGAGGCCGTACTTTCTCGCATCGATGAGTTCAACGACAGATTGCAAGCACACTTTGAGGATATGTTCACCAATGGTCGTGAAGTAGCCCTTGATATTCGTGTATTTGACAATGGACTCGGCATTGATATGGAAAGCGAATTCAATGGAATGGAATTGGCCGAAATCATTGAAGAATGGATGGTAGCCAACACCGTTATGGGTCGTTTCACCAAATTGACTGGTACCGAAACTCGCCTTTCTTATGAGCAAGTACGCATTCCCCTTTACAAAGAAAATGGTGCTGCCATAGACACAGAAGGATGGGCCCGTCAATTGAGAAAATTCCTTCGTGCTGAGCCCTACAATCTTCAAGTTAAAGTAGTGCCCAGTGGTTTGGGAAGATGCATATTAATTATAGGAGAAAAGTAGTATGAAAAAGATATTGTTTAGCCTTATTGGAGCATTCATCTCAATCGCTATGTTGAATGCACAGTCCAGATTGCCGTTGAAAATATATGTTGAAGATATGCCTGCACCCTTCCCGGCCAACGCCAAGGTGCAAATGACCAACAAAATCAGCCAAATGCTGACCGCCAACGGTATTGCCTCTACAAATATCTACAACAACTTTTTCATCACGGTTGTTGCCAATCCGGTAGAAAAACAAGTTGTAAATGGTGCCCCTACACAGATTGTACAGGAGTTGGATTTTAATTTTTATATCGTTGATGGAGTACGAAAAATCGTATTCTCTACTTATTCAACTTCAGCCAAAGGAGTAGGAAGCACTGAAACCAGAAGCTACCTTGACGCCATTAAACGAGCCAAAATCTCCTCTTCGGGAGCAGCTGCCTTCATTGCGGAAGGTAAAAAGAAAATCATTGCCTATTACGAAGCCGAGATGGAAAATATCTTTGCTCGTGCCAAGGCTTTGGCTCAACAGAAGAAATTCGACGAGGCGTTTTATGAGTTAAACGGCATTCCCACAGAGTGCTCTCAATACAGTGCCAGCCTTGCTTTGGGTAATGAAATCTACCAGAGTTATGTAGATTATACCGCTCAACAAAACCTTGCACAAGCCCGTTCCGCATGGGCCGCAGAGCAAAATTCTCTCGGAGCAACCATCGCGGGTAAATACTTGGCAGAAATTCTTCCCGAGGCCTCTTGCTACAACGAAGCCATGGAACTTTACACAGAAATCAAAGCCAAAGTTCGCGAAGACTGGGAGTGGGAAATGAAGAAATACCAAGACGGTATTGATCTTGAAAAACTAAGAATTGCCTCTTGGCAGGCAGTCGGAGTTGCATACGGAGAAAATCAGCCGGATCAAACCGTCACGATGAATTGGATCAGGTAAGGTAAGACCAATGAAAAAACTATTCTTTTGGGCCAGCTTATGCATGGCCCAGTTTGTTTATTCACAAGAAAGTGATTCTCTGCAATTGGCAAGACAAGCAGAGATTGAGGCACACAATGCCGCTGTCGCAGAACAAATGGACTACGACAGAAGTGCATTAGCAGTGGCTATGATTTATCATGCGGAAGATGAGTTTGCTGCGGATATCAAAACCGCATTTGAAAGCATGCCCTTCCCCGACAAATACGACAAACACGATATTGGTCTGAATGTCATTGACAACAGAAATATCCCCCAAATTTCCAGCCGTCAGAAATACGGCCTCATCAAAGCCCAATTCGGCAAAAACCTAAATGCAAATGATGTACGCATCAATGCGTTGGGTTTGGAAAATGTTTTGAACCGACATAGAATCGCCAATTATATGATTGCCAAATGGTTTGGCTTATATGAAAGCGAGGTTTGTAATGTAGAGTTAATCAAAAAAAGAGGTCACTACAATGCCACCGAATTAGACATAGCCATCGCCAATCAATCGGCGAGAGGGTTGGCTATGTTGGCTGACGCGGGTGAACAATTGATTGGCAATACCTATTTGCTCATTAATGATATGACTTATGTTACAGCCGAAGAGAGAGCCGCCGCAGCCAAAGTGGGCATGTCTATTGCGGGTAGCATTATCGACGGACTCTTGGGCACCTCTTTTGGCAGAAATTTAAGCAAAACAGGAGCAAAAATTGCAGACTCTTTCACCGGATTTACCGTAAAAAATCACAGTTACCTTTTCCGCTTACAATGGAACGAGGAGATTGCTGCTATTTTCTACAACGAATACTACTTGACCGAACCAGACGAGGAAAAATTGAAAAAATTCCTTGCCGACGAGCGTTTCCTCCTCAAATATGTTGCCCACGAATATGAGTATAGCGAAAAAAGCGTACTGAAAGGAAAATACAATAGGCACGACCTGGTAAAAATCATTTGTAAACGTTCTATTGATAAAAATATTGCGGCTTTACAACTTCAATACGAGGACTTTAAGGTTAAAACCCCTATCTATGAAGTCGTGTATAATGAACATGGCAGAGTGGAAGGTTATGCGGTGAAAATTGGCTTAAAAGAAGGCATCAACGAAAGGTCAACCTTCCAAGTAGTAAGAAAGGAAATAGACCCCATAACCAGCAAAACAAGTTATCGCTATGTTGCCACGCTCAGGGCGGTAAGAAATAAAATTTGGGACAACCGATATATGGCAACAGAAGAGAAGGAAGTCGGCTCTGAACTGCCCTACACCACCCTTGTAAAAACCTCTGGTAGCGAGATACTCCCGGGTATGTTGGTTATCGAAGGAAGATATTCCAAAATCAAATAGCTAGTTGCCTTTCTGACGGACAAAAAGTATCGCCATCAAGGGCGATTTGAAATATGGGGCGCCTCGCAGCAATCCCGATGGGGGAATTTGTTTACACGCGTATAGCGTTTCTTTGCTCCATCCCGTAAAAAAAGAGGAGTTATCCTTGACAGCTCCCGTTCCCACCACCTGGAAAGGAGTGAGAGATTAAGCTTTTTTCAGTTTGCGGTAGGAGCGCAGCCCGTAGAGGGTGACAATAGCAAAGCAAATCAGCGGCAGGACAAAGGACACATTGACGGCCGGGTGACCTGAAATCGTCCCCATATCGATGATGGTGCCCTGCAAAGGAGGCATGATGGCGCCACCTACAATCGCCATTACCAGAAATGCTGCTCCCAGAGAACTATCCTGACTTTCCACGTTTTCAAGCGCAATGCCATAGATGGTGGGGAACATCAGCGACATAAAGGCTGAAATGCCGACCAAACAATACAAGCCCGGCATACCGACAATGAGTATGGCCCCCAAGGTGCATATCATTGCGCCCACGCCAAATATCGCAAGGAGAGAACGCGAATTGACATACTTCATCAAGAAGGTACTGATAAAGCGACAGCAAAGGAACATAGCCATGGCGAAGATATTGAAGTTCTGCGCCGTTGCTTTGTTAATGCCAAGATTATCTGCATATTGGATAATGAAGGTCCAGACCATGATTTGTGCCGCCACATAAAACATCTGTGTCAGCACGCCCTCGCGGTATACGGTATTGTTCCACAAGCGACGGAGGGTAGCCCCTGCGCCATCCTGCTTTTCAGAAGTGGATTTTTGCGGCATTTTTTTCAAGGCGATGATGACAAACATCACCAGTACGACCAAGCCCAACATGACATAGGGATTGCGTATCACCTCAAGGTCGTGCAGGCGGATTTCTGCCTTTTCTGCTTCGCCCAAGCTATGGAAGAAGGTATTTCCCATCGCGTCACGTCTGTCTGACCACAAAGAGGGAAGCACCACCAACGACGCCACAGCCATGCCCGAGAGTGATCCTAGCGGGTTGAAGGCCTGTGAGAGGTTGAGTCGGCGGGTAGCGGTCTCTTTGGAACCGAGCGAAAGAATGAAGGGATTGGCCGTCGTTTCCAAGAAAGCCAATCCGAAAGTCAAGATATAAAGTGAGAGGCAGAAAAATAGGAAATTCTGCATAGACGCTGCCGGAATGAACAAAAATGCACCGATGGCATACAATCCCAATCCCAAAAGAATGGCGCTTTTATAACTGAATCTGCGGATAAACAAGGCTGCAGGAATCGCCATGGTGGCATAGCCGCCATAGAAAGCGCATTGTACCCACGAAGCTTCAAAGGCAGACAACTCCATGACGGTCTGGAAAGCTGCCACCATAGGGTTGGTAATGTCGTTGGCAAAGCCCCAGAGTGCAAAAAGGGAGGTAATCAGTATGAAACTTACCAGATATTTCTTTTCAACGAGTTTTGCTTGCATAAACAGGGTGTATTCTATTAAAGTACTTTGTATAAGGCGCGAGCGTGGTATCAAGCCTTGCGCGGTTCAAAAATTTTAGGAGTTACGCTGCGGCGTACGACCTCGCGTAGTTCGCTCATATCGGCAATTTCTCCTGCGGCCATGGCTTGTACGAGGATGTTGCCCATTGCCGTTGCTTCCACAGGACCTGCCCATACAGGAATGCCCAACGCATCCGCCGTCAGTTGATTGAGCAGATTGTTTTGGGAACCACCGCCGATGATATGCAGGCGTGAGGGCTTCTGCGGCAGGATTTTTTCAACGCCATCAAAAGCTTCACGATACTTGCTTGCCAGGGATCGCAGCACACAGCGGACGGTCTCCGCCTTTGTCTGCGGAACTTGTTGCTGACTCTCTGCGCAGTAGTCGCAAATGGCTTTCTCCATGGAGGCAGGATTCATAAATGCGGCATCTGCTACGGGAATGAGACTGGTAATCTGCGCCTTTTCGGCCGCGGGCAATATCTGAGCAAAACTCTGTTCTTCGCCGCGTTCTTTCCATTCTGCCATCAGGCGTTGCATAATCCACAATCCCGTGATATTCTGCAAGAAACGGATGCGCCCTCCGACGCCCCCTTCGTTGGTGAATTCGGCCTTGCGAGCCTCTTCGCTGAGTATGGGCTCTGCCAATTCAAAGCCGAGCAAAGACCAGGTGCCCGAACTGAGGAAAGCCGTTGCTCCGTCTCCTTCCATCGCAGGAACGGCAGCCACAGCAGAGGCGGTATCGTGTGATCCAACAGCAATGACTTTCACTTTGCCCAACCCGGTCTCCTGCGCAATTTCGTCGCGAAGTTGTCCGCGAACAGTGCCCGGCATGACGATTTCTCCAAAGATATGCTTGGGCAGGCCGAGGGCCTCAATGGTTTCCCACGACCAATCCCTGCGACGGGCATCAAGGAGTTCGGAGGTTGAAGCGATGCAGTATTCGTTGTTGGCCGTTCCGGTGAGGAAGTAACTGAAAAGGTCGGGCATAAAGAGCAGGCGTTGGGCCGACTCCAACTGCGCCGTGCCTTTGATACTGAGCAATTGTGCCAAAGTATTGATTTCCATGACCTGTATACCTGTTGTGGCATAATGCTCGGTAGGATTGAGGCATGCAAACAGTTTTTCCGTCATACCCGCTGTTCTCTCGTCGCGGTAGCAAACGGGATTTCCTATGAGTTGGCCGTCACGGTCAATCAGACCGAAATCCACACCCCAGGTATCCACACCGATGCTTTCAACGGAATATCCCTTTGACGCCGCTTTTTTCAAGCCGGCTTTCATATCCTCAAACAAGGCAGGAAAATCCCAATAGACGTGATCGCCCAGACGCACCTGACGGTTGCCGAATCGATGCACTTCTTCCATGGTCAGTTTGCCCTCATCCAGCCATCCGGCTATGACGCGTCCACTGCCACCTCCGAAATCTGCAGCAAGATATACTTTGCTCATGCGCTTACTCTTTTATTAAAAGTCCGATTACTTTTGCAAGGGGGTCTTTTTGCCCAGAACGTAAATGTCCAAATCTTCGATTTCCGCGGGCGTCAGTACCGAGTATTCGCCACCCGTCTGCACGATGATGCGGCAGGCCATTTCAAAGAACATGGCACGTTCAAACGCCTGGTCGAAGTCTTTTCCACAGACCACCTGTCCATGGTTGGTAAGCAAAATGGAATTATGCTCCTGCATGGCTTCAACAACGGCTTTCGCCAATTCGGGTGAGCCGGGACGGTAGTAAGGAATAATGGGAATTTCACGACCCACGTGGCAGGGAACCTCGGCGGTCACATTGAAATTCTCGGGTTTCTTCTTCATGCAGGAAACCGCCGTTGCATAAGGAGATTGGAAGTGAAGTACCACATTCACATCGGGACGCGCGCGAAGTACGCCCAAGTGGAAACCGCTTTCCATTGAGGGTTTGACGCCATTGAGGACTTCTCCTGTAGCGACTACACATTGGGAAACCTTCTCCTCCTGGAGGGTAGGAACCCAAGAACCGGTGCCGGAAACAAGGGCGTTGTCACCGATGCGCCAAGAGAGATTGCCACTGCTGCATACGGTAAGTCCGGCATCGCCTACGCGGTGTGCCTGCTTGATAAACTCTTCTATATGAAGTTTTGTAATCATGATAAGGTGTTTATATTCAACACAATGCGCCCATAAGCGGGCGCATTGCAATTATTTATAAATAGGGCCGTAGTTTTGGCAAGCTCTGTAATCCGCTCCCTCTTTGTCCATACCGAAGGCGTTCCAAGCGGCAGGACGGAAGATATTTTCTTCGGGAACATTGTGCATACACACAGGAATGCGGAGCATAGAAGCCAAGGTGATAAGGTCTGCACCGATATGACCATAACTGATCGCGCCGTGGTTGGCACCCCAGTAGTTCATTACAGAGTAAACATCCTTGAAAGGAGCTTTCGTCTCATCCAGACGAGGCACGAACCAAGTCGTCGGCCAAGTCGGGTCGGTACGCATGTTCAAGACATCGTGGATTTCAGGATCGATATCCGCTGTCCAACCTTCTGCAATCTGCAAAACGGGGCCTAGACCCTTGATGAGGTTCAGACGGGACATGGTAACGGGCATGCCACCCTTTGAAAGGAAGTTGGAAGAGAAACCGCCACCACGGAAATAATCGCGGTCAGCCGGCATCCAATTCGTATTTTTCAAACAAGCCTCCACATCTGCATCGGTCATTTCCCAAGTGGGTTTCATACAAGCCTCGCCGGCTGCATTGGTGCTGGCACCCGTTGCATCAAGGGTGGTCGCACCGGAGTTGATAAGGTGAATCATACCCCCGGAAGCCAGACCGGTCAATTCTTTGCCGGTAACACGCTTCACAGCCTCGGGGCTCCAATAGGTACGGACATCGGAGAACATCTGGCCGCAGCCTGTCAATAATTTGCCAAAGAGCATGGCAACGGCGTTGCAGGCATCATTTTCTGTCGCTACGACATAGGCCTCACGGATGCCGTTCCAGTCAAAAGTGCTGCAAAGCAAGGCTTCGGTAAAGTCACCATTGGGTTTCCAGTCTGTCCATTGACGCTGACCTTGGAAACCGGCCGCGATGGCATTGTGGCCTATGGCCTCTTCTTTGAAGCCCATTTCGCGGAGCTTGGGATTACCGAGCATCAAATCGCGCACGATAAGCGTCATTTTTACGACAAACTCCCAGTCGGCATCTTTACCGGCGCGGTCCTTCTGTTTTTCAGGACGGTTTTTATCCCATCCCTCGTTTACCTTGCAGTATTTCTCTGTCCAGGCCATCGCCTTGGCATATTCTTCCTGGTCGTAGATACCTTCCTCCATACGACGGAGAATTTCGGTCTCATCCACGCTCTCGTTGCGCATACCCAAATACTCCTGGAAGAAGTTCTGATCGACGATACTGCCCGCAATACCCATACATTGGCTACCGATGGACAAATAACTTTCGCCACGCATGGTCGCAACAGCCAAAGCGGCACGCGCCCAACGCAAAATCTTCTCGGCTACATCCTCGGGAATGGTATTGTCTGACAAATCTTGTACATCGTGTCCATAAATACCGAACGCGGGCAAGCCTTTCTGTGCGTGACCGGCCAACACCGCCGCCAGATACACGGCGCCGGGACGCTCTGTACCATTGAAACCCCAAACGGCCTTGGGCCAATGAGGGTGCATATCCATGGTCTCGGAACCATAACACCAGCAGGAGGTTACGGAAATCGTTGCACCGACTCCCTCGCGCTCAAATTTAGCCTGACAAGCAGCCGTCTCTGCCACACGACCAATTGTGCCGTCGGCAATCACGCACTCCACAGGAGAGCCGTCCGCATGTTTTACGTTGGCTGAAATCAATTCGGCAACCGCTTTTGCCAGATTCATGGTCTTTTCTTCGAGACTTTCACGCACGCCACCCTGACGACCGTCAATGGTGGGACGAATACCAATTTTAGGATACTTGCTCATAAGTATGTTTTTTTATGTGTTTAGTTGTTTTATCAGGATATCTTATTGTTCGATGGCGATAGAAATGGTTCTGTCAATCTCCATATACATTTTGTAGAAGGCATTTTCTCCCAATTGAGAGTATCTTCCGACCAATGCGTTGAGTTGAGGCAGAAGGTAGGTTTTGGTCTTCTCCCATTCTTTTTTAGACGCGGGTTTCAAACCATCTCTTTGGGCGGCAAATTTCAGGAAGTCTCCTTCTATGTCGTGAGTCTGAATATAGCGCTCCAATTGCTCCATCGTGGCAATCTTTTTTAAGTCCGCCTTGTTTTTGTCGTAATAGGCGGATGCAAAACGCATGGAAGTCGCCTTTTTATTGCAGGAAAGGTAGAAAGCGGTCGCTTTGGTCGTGTCGATGGGGACAAAGATATCCGGAATAATACCTCCTCCGCCATAGACGGTACGACCTCCTACTGTCTTATATATCAGGCTGGTATCACGTTTGATACTATCCACAGAGGACATTTCTCCGGTGGCGTAACGCTCGTAGATGTCGTACGCATAGCGGTCAGAATAAGGTTTCTGAATACAACGGCCGGAAGGCGTATGGAAACGTGCTACCGTCAAGCGTATGCCCGATCCATCTGTGAAGTTGATAGGCTCTTGCACCAATCCTTTTCCGAAAGATCGCACACCAATAATCGTTGCCCTGTCATTGTCCTGCATGGCTCCGGCAAAAATCTCGCTAGAGGAAGCGGAATGTTCATCTTGCAGAATAATCAGACGGATGTCTTTGTATTTACCGCTGCCGGTCGCATAAAAATCTTCCCGTGCGCGGTTGCGTCCTTCCATATAGACGATCAGTTCGCCGGCGTTCAAAAACTCGTTGGAGAGTCGGTATGCTTGCTCAAAATAGCCTCCGCTGTTGCCTCTGAGGTCCATAATGAGTTTTTTCATGCCTTCTTCCTTGAGTTTATTCATGCTTTCTTCAAATTCTTTGAAGGTGCTCATGGAGAATTTGGACAATTTCAGGTAGGCGGTCGTGTCATTGACCATAAAGGCTGCGTCAATGCTGTGCAAAGGAATTTTACCGCGGGTGATTTCAAAAGGGATACGCTCTTTTTCGCGTTCGACGGTGAGTTTTACCTTGGTGCCGGCAGGTCCTTTCATCAATCTGACCATGCTGTCCTGCGGGGTGCGGGTGCCGGCAATCATTTTGTCGTCCACTTGCAGAATGCGGTCGCCTACAAGCAGGCCGGCTTTTTCAGAGGGGCCACCGACAATCACCTGAAGTACTGTCGCCGTGTCATTCGGCACATTGAATACGATACCGATTCCCTCAAAATTGCTGGCAAGGTCTTCGTTGCTCTCTTTCAATTCCACCGGAGGCAGGTACACGCTATGCGGATCCAGACTTTCCAGGGCGGATGAAACAGCCGCATCGGTCATTTTTTTGATATCGATGGTATCGACATAGTGCTTTTCAACCTCGTTGAGGATGAGTGAGAGTTTCCTCCATTGTCCGTACTCCCAATCCTTTCCGAACTGTTTTTCCTGAATCAGTTGGAATAATAGCGTTCCGCATACGCCAATGGCTATGGACAATACGGAGATAAGGATGAGGTGTCGGCTTCGTCTCATCAGTCTAAATCAATCTGTTCAACCTCAATGCCGGCTCTGCGAAGCAAATCCACGCCGTCGGTAATGCGATATTCGTCACGATATACCACCCTACGAATGCCCGATTGGATAATGAGCTTGGCACATTCGATACAGGGAGAAGCCGTCACATACAAGGTTGCTCCTTCGCTGCTGTTGCCGGATTTGGCCACTTTGGTAATGGCATTGGCTTCCGCGTGCAGAACATACACTTTTGTAAAGCCGTTTTCATCTTCGCAGATATTCTCGAAGCCGACGGGGGTGCCATTATAGCCATCAGATATAATCATACGGTCTTTGACAATCAAAGCTCCCACCTGGCGGCGTTTACAATAGGAATTCTGCGCCCATACGGCAGCCATTTCCAAATATCGTTTGTCGAACTTCTGCATATTGATTAAGAACGTTGATAGATATAACGTTTGATACTTTTCTTGGGGGTTCTTTCAAAATCATCCACCATGAATTCAATGTGGTGAATCTTGGAATAGACGGGCAAGGTGGCATTGGCGGCTTTGACCGATTTTTCGATACCGGCCTTCATGTCCTCTACGGCAAGTTGCTCTTTTTCAGCACGTTGGAAGTCAGGATAGATGAGGGCGACCAAATTGCCGCTATCTTCGATAACCAATGATTCTACCACGTAATCCAAAGAGTTGATGGTACATTCGATTTCTTCCGGATAGATATTCTGTCCGCTGGGACCCAAAATCATACATTTGGAGCGTCCCTTCAAGAAGAGGAATCCATCATTATCCAGGATGCCCATGTCTCCGGTACGCAGCCAACCTTCACGGTTGAAACTCATTTCGGTGGCTTCGTCATTGTTGAAATAGCCCAGGAATACATTGGGACCTTTCACCAACACCTCGCCCGGTATTTTGTTCGGCTTGGGGGAGTTAATGCAGATTTCCATACCTACCGCCGCTTTTCCGCAGGAGTACAATTTGTTTTTCTCCCAGCTGCAGTAGGTGATGATGGGGCCACATTCTGTCATACCATATCCCACCGTGTAAGGGAAATGGATGCGGTGGAAGAATTTTTCCACTTCCTTGTTAAAGGCAGCACCACCGATAATCACCTCTTTGAAATTGCCACCAAAGGCATTGACGAGTTGTTTGCGGATTTTGTATTTGATATATCTTCCTATGATGGGGAAGTTGAAAGCCAGACGGAACCACCATTGGTCCATTTTGGGCTTGATGCTGCTTTTATAGACCTTTTCAATAATCAAAGGTACGGCAATCACAACGGCGGGCTTAATCTGCGCCATCGCGTTAAGCAGGATTTTCGGACTGGGGTGGCGGGTCAAGAAATGCACGTGCGCGCCAATGGAAAGTTCGTAGAGGATTTCGTACGACAAGCCATACATGTGCGCGGAGGGCAACATGGCCACCACTTCGGACTCTTCATTCATCTGCGGCTCGGCAAAACGGCCCAAACGGATGTTACCGATGAGGGAACGGAAGGGAATCATCACTCCCTTTGAAAATCCGGAGGTGCCGGAGGTGTAGTTGATGACAGCCAAATCATCGGGATTGTCCTCTTCGTAGCTGATGCAATCGGGGGTAAATCCGCGAGGGTAGGTCTTGTCAAATGCGGTATCTGTCGTATCAAAAATGTTTTTAACATCCCCTCTATAATGGGCGACACTAAAGGGATTGATTTTGATAATAGCCTGCAAGTCAGGCATTTCATCAAAATTCAAGCTGTCGATGATACCGCTGTCTGCGAAGAGAATTTTGGTGCCGGAGTGATTCACAAGGTGGTGAATGTTGGCCGGCTTAAACTCGTGCAGAAGGGGCACAACGATGGCTCCGTAGGTAATCACGGAGAAGAAACTTACGCTCCAATTGGCCTGGTTGCGTGAGCAAACGGCAATTTTATCTCCTTTCTGAATACCACAATTTTTGTAAAAGATGTGAAACCAGGCAATTTTCTTGGCTACATCCTTGTAATACAATGTCGCTCCTTGGTAATTGGACAGCGCTTTTCGCTCCCAATTCTTTTTGAAGCTTTTCTCGTAGATTTTGGTAAAGGTTTCTTGTTGCATACTCTTAGTCTTTAAAACGACACATCGGCAGGCGAGGTGTTCGCAGGAAAGATTTTCAAGGGCGTACCACCCATAAATGCGTAAAGATAGCAATTATTTTCTGTTCTGAGCCACCAAAAACTTTTTCCTTTACGAATAATGTATTGGGGGAGGCTTTGAATGGGCTCATTTACTTGAATGGATTGCCATTTTGCAGGTTTACGACCCTTCAGGTTATACATGTCTATCGTATTGTCGGTATTTAATGTCAGGATGTTGTATTTTCGATTTCCGGAAAAATCATAAATGGCAGGTCCAATCAATACAGGTTTTGCCAATTTGGTTCTCACGCCGGGAACCTCTTTGCCTGTGCGGTCAAACAAACGGATTTCATCGTTGGAGATAAAGAGGAATTGCAATTTCCCATTGGCGTAATAATCAATGGTACCCGCCATCGAGCAGAGGGGCGTTTCAAACGGAATGCTCCACAGCACTTTCCCATTTTCATTGGTCAGGCTGAGCTGTCCGTTTTTTCTCTCCAAGGTATTTACTTTTCCTGTGGCGCAGTTCAATACGCTGAATGGACCGTCTGTGTGTCTTTTCTTTATTTCGGCTGCTTTTTTCGCCTCTTCCGCTTTTTTCTCTGCCTCCTCGCCCTGTTTGTCATCCTCGTTCTGGAGTTCATCCTCTTCCAATAAGGTTTCCAACTGTTTCTTGTCGTTTTTCACCTCGGGTTTGGGCGCGTCTTTATAGATATAAAACAGCCCGACAGCGATGGCTAAACACATCAGGCACAGCGAGATAAGCGTTAGAGTGGCATTCTTTTTTTCCATAATAACGAAGGCTTATTGGGCAATAAAGCAGTAACAGATTTCGCCTATTTGTTTAGGAGGTGCGGTGGTGCTGCGGGAGAAACGAGACTGCATGGCCGCCTCAATGGCGCTGCGACGCAGGCACTCATCTTCGGCCGATTCAGATTCCATCACGCGTGCTGCAATGACCTTACCTTGCGGATTGACCGTGATGATGACGGTAACAAAACCACCGCCATAGCATTTATAAACGGGGATTTTCAGATAGCTGGCTTTTCGTCCTTCCAATTTATAGGATAATACAGAAGGACCTTTATAGTTGCTTTCTTCCAGAATCTGCTCTTTTTCCTCTTTGACCTCTTCTACGGCTAACTCGTCAAAGGTCTGATTCTGTGCCTCCAAAATCTCTTGACGGAGCCTTTCTGCTTCTTCGTATAGCTCCCTGCCATCATTGCCTTTATCATCCTTCAAAGCCTTATCGCCCGCATCCACAGCCACATTCTTGATGTTGAGCTGGTGGTTGCGTATCATTTCATCCAGCTTGTCGCTGATGTCTTCTTTGAACTCTTCTTCGGCCTGCTGTTTTTCTAGTTCTTCCTGTTTGGTGAAGTCCATGACAAAACTGCTCTCTGCCGAGAGTTCTTTTCCGATTTGAATGACCAGGAGAATGATGATTACACACAAGTGCAGTATCACGGTTAGGTAGATACCGGCTTTATCTTCGCTATGAAGCTTGCGGAAAATCAATATTCAGCGTTTTTGGGCGTGCGGGGGAAGGGGATGACATCGCGGATGTTCTGCATACCCGTAACAAAGAGCAAAAGACGCTCAAATCCCAATCCGAATCCACTGTGCGGGCAACTACCAAAACGGCGGGTGTCAAGATACCATTCCAAATTGGTGCGGCTCATACCCAACTCATTGACGCGCTCATCAAGCAGGGCAAAGGATGCCTCTCTTTCGGAACCACCGATGATTTCGCCGATTTTCGGGAAGAGGATATCCATGGCGCGTACGGTCTTGCCATCTTCGTTCTGCTTCATGTAGAAAGCCTTGATTTCCTTGGGATAGTCCGTCAAAATTACAGGCTTGCCAAAATGCTTTTCTACGAGATAGCGTTCGTGTTCGCTCTGCAAATCCACGCCCCAGCTGACGGGATATTCAAATTGAGTTCCGGCAGCAACCGCCTTTTCAAGAATTTCAATACCCTCGGTGTAGGTCAGGCGCACAAACTCTGTATCGCACACGCCTTCCAAGCGACTGATCAATTCTTCATCATATTTGGATGCGAGGAATTCAATATCTTCGCGGCAGTTTTCAAGCGCATATTTCACCAGACTCTTGATAAAGTCTTCTGCCAGATCCATGTTGTCCTTGATGTCGTAGAAAGCCATTTCGGGCTCGATCATCCAGAACTCTGCCAGGTGGCGGGGGGTATTGGAGTTTTCAGCACGGAAGGTCGGGCCGAAAGTGTAGATTTCGCCCAATGCGGTGGCTCCGAGCTCTCCCTCCAACTGTCCACTCACAGTCAGGCTGGTCTGTTTGCCAAAGAAATCCTTGCTGTAATCGATGCCGCCTTTCTTGTTGCGAGGCAGGTTGTCCATGTCCAAGGTGGTTACCTGGAACATCTGTCCGGCACCCTCACAATCTGATTGGGTGATAATGGGCGTGTTCAGATAGACAAAGCCTTTCTCATAGAAATAGCGGTGGATGGCATTGGCCATGTGGCTGCGGATGCGCAGGATGGCGCCAAAGGTATTGGTACGCGGGCGCATGTGTGCGACGGTACGCAGATATTCAAAGGAGGTGTTTTTCTTCTGCAAGGGGAATCTTACAGGGTCACACTCTCCATAAACTTCTATATGGTTTGCTTGGATTTCCACGGCTTGTCCGCTACCGATAGAGGCAACGAGTTTTCCATTGACGGCTATGCAGGCGCCCGTGGTAATCTTAGCAAGAGTATTCTCATCAAAAGCGGCTTTATCCACTACAATCTGGATGTTTTTCGTGGTAGAGCCATCGTTTAGTGCGATAAACGCAACTTCCTTGTTTCCTCTTTTGGTTCTCACCCAACCTTTGGCGAGAACATCCTCTCCTGCATTCATGTTCAGGAGGGCTTTTACTTTACTTCTTTTAATTTGTTCCATTGAAACGTTTTTATAAAACTTGACTGGCCAAAATCTTAGTTTTGACCAGTCAGGTTATATAGAGTATTGATTATTCCGCCGGTTTTCTTGCGGCATACATAATCTTCAATGCTGAGCATCGACGAAGCTCTTGTTTTACGTCAGTAACAATACCCATTCTGACTTGTTCGTCAGCACGAATGGAAACAGTCATCAAGGGACGGTCGCCCTCGCTCATTGCTTCACGCTCTGCTGCGATAAAGTCACGGATGTCATCTACGGTCTTGAAAGAATCGTTGAGCTGGATACGGGCATCGGTACCGTATTGCGCCTGAAGGTGTCTTACGGGCGAACCGATGTTGATGTAAGAAGCCAAGTCTTTTCTTTCCAGTTTGACAATTTCAGAAGCGGCAGGGAGCTGCACAGAAACCTTGTTTTCGGTCTCACGCATCTGGGTTGTCACCATGAAGAAGAACAAAAGCATGAACACGATATCAGGAAGTGATGACGTGCTGATAGCCGGCATCTCTTTTTTACCTCCGGGTTTAAATTTAGACATACTTTATTCCTCCTTATTTTTTGCTGACATCCTTAGGCTCTGCCTCGGAAATATTCTGAGGGATAGCCTTTCTGACAATACCTTGTTCTTCCTCAGACAATTTGGCATATTTCTTACCTTTCCACTGCATGGAGAAATCGTCACGAAGTTCGTTAACGGCTTTCACCAATTCGTTCTGAACGGCAATGTATGCCTGGTAGCTGGTACCACGGTCGTTCTGCAAAGAGATAACGCCCTTGGATACTTTGGCTACACCATATCCCTCGATTTCGGTCTCCTGTTTTTCAGGCAGGTTGTCCATATCGGCAGGGTTGCTGATGAATTCCTTGATTTTGTCTTTGAGTAATGATACATCGGATATGGGCTCGTTACCAGCAAAGATTCGGTCGGCGCTATTGATCTTCACGATGATGATGTTACGCCTTTTTGCTTTCTGGTCCTCCAATTTCTGATTGGGATCAGGCATAGGAGGAAGACGGCGCTGCAAACCTGTCTGCGACCCCATGGTGGTTGTCATCAGGAAGTAGCACAACAAGAGGAATGCAATATCCGCCGTTGAACTGGAGTTAATCTCTGGTGTTTTCTTCGAAGCCATATCTTTCGTTTATTTGCGTGCTTTCCAAACAGTACTGAATACAATGGCAACGAGAGACGCTGCACATGAAATGTACGTAAGGTTAAGAACGGTGTCGGTAAGTTTAAGGTCTCCGTCTGTAACGGCAGGACCATTGTAGGCGAGAGGGGCAGAAGCCGGTGCGAGCAACCAAGCTACGAGCACAAGCACAACCGCGCCGCCAACAACTATGCCAATTTTCTTGAGCTGGTTGATGTCGTTTACTGCTGCAATATAAAGGCCGAGTCCAACGATGGCCAAAAGAGCGATAGCAACGAGTGCGTATGCCCAGTAGAGCAGCACGTCAACGGGAGCATAATCTCCGGCATCAAGACCGGCGATGGCTCCGATGACTACGATCAACACACCCACGAGGAGCAATCCCCAAGAGGCATATTTGACGTATTGAAAAATTTTGTTTCCCATAATATCAGGGTCTCCTATAGGTCAATTATTTCGTTTTTTTAACAGTTGTGGTTTTCTTTGCGGGAGCTTTCTTTGCAGGGGCTTTCTTTACAGGAGCCTCTTCTACAACAGCAGCAGCGGCAGCTACAGCTACGAAAGGTTTTCCGCTTTTAACAGCTTCTTCATAATCAACGAGAAGGTCAACCAATGCGATAGAAGCATCTTCCATCTCAACGGTGAGAGAGTCGATCTGTGAAAGAAGGTAGTTATAGAACAACTGAAGGATAACGGCAACGATCAAACCACCCACAGTAGTGATAAGGGCGACTTTCATACCACCGGCAACGACGTTAGGTGAAATATCACCGGCAGCCTGGATGGCGTCGAACGCCTGGATCATACCCACAACCGTTCCCAAGAATCCGAGTGAAGGAGCGATGGCGATGAACAAAGAAATCCAAGAAAGACCTTTTTCCATCAAGCTCTGCTGGATGCTACCATAAGAAACGACAGCTTTCTCTACATTGTCAATGCCCTGATCCATACGATCAAAACCTTGTACGAAGATAGCCGCAACAGGTCCACGAGTGTTTACACAAACTTCTCTTGCTGCCTCTACGCCACCTTCTGCCAATGCATCCTCAATGTCAGCGAGGAGTTTCTTGGTGTTGGTTTTTGAGAGCGTAAGGTAGAGAATTCTCTCAATTGCAAGTGCAAGACCAAGAACAAGACAGATGATAACGAGGGTCATAAAGCCAGGACCACCCTCGATGAACTTGGTTTTGAGAGATTGGTGAAGAGGAATGTCTGCTGCAGGGGCGTTAAAAGGATCAACAACCTCTTCAGTCTCTGTTGATGCGGCTGCGTCAGTCTGAGCTGCTGCATATTGTGCAGAAACGGCCAATAGACCGACTACTGCCAAAAACATGAAAATTTTTTTCATAACTGTTTTTGAGTGTTTAATTAATAATGTATTGTTTGTTTTGTACTTATTCGTCGTGGTTGCCCACAAAAGCGGTGCAATTTATGCATTTTTTTTCATTTCACCAAAAAATCCCTGCCAAAAAACATCTTTGAGGCATTTGAACTTGTGTGTTGTGCAACCTCTTCCACACTGACCCCTTTTATTTCGGCTATTTTTTTTGCAATCAATGGAATATAGGCACTTTCGTTGCGTTTTCCACGGTAGGGGACAGGGGTGAGATAAGGGGCGTCAGTTTCAAGTATAATATCCTCTAAATCAACATTTTCTATGATTTTTGCGAGTCCTGAGTTCTTAAAGCTGACAACGCCGCCGATTCCCAATAAAAAATTTCCTAATTTTTTGATTTCGTGGTACGTTTCCAGGCTTCCACTATACGCATGAAATACCCCGCGTGTGTTTTTACCTTTATATTTTTGCAGGATATTCAAGCAATCTCCAATGGCTTCCCGGCAATGGATGAGGATGGGTTTGTCGAGACTGTCTGCCAGCAGTATCTGCTCCTTGAATGCTTTTTGTTGGAGTTCGACAAATTCTTTCGACCAATAATAATCCAGGCCGATTTCTCCGATGGCAACCATTTCATCTTTATGAAGCAGGCTGGCACTTAAAACCGCTTGCATTTCTTTGTCGAAATTCTCTGCGTTGATTTCAGTAGGGTGCAGGCCGATGCAGAAATGGCAATGCTCGGGATGACGGCGAGCCAGGGCAATCATCGCTTCGCGGACCGAACTGTCGATGTCCGGAAGTATCATCTGTTCAACTCCGGCCTGTACCGCTCTTTCTATAACCGAGTCGGCGTCTTGTGAAAAGGCGGAGTCGTAGAGATGGCTGTGTGTATCAATGAATCTTATCATATTTCTGCAAATATCGCTAAAATTTTGATAAATTTGCAGTTCTATGGGAGATTGGATAACATCATTTCTATTGATGGGGGCACTTTCAACAGGAGGTACCCTTCCTTTTTGGGCGTCTGCCAACCAATTTGGACTGGCGCCTGAATCCAACGGCGTGTTGGCAACGGCTTCCATTCAGAAGAATTTCAATACCGAACAGGCTTTACAGTATCGTTGCGGTGCTTCTTTGGCTTTTCGTGCGGATGGAATGGGGCAGGGTTTGCAACGATGCAATGAGGTGATGGTGGATGAATTCTATGGTAGTCTGCGCTGGAAGGTCTTGGTGCTGGATGTGGGATTCAAACATAGGGAACTTGATTTTTATGGTGCCTCGACTCATCTGGGTTCGCTATCGACAACGGGGGGCCATCTTCTTTCAGGGGTGAATGCGCGTTCAATGCCGGGTTATAATCTGGTATGTCAGCCCGTCGCCATTCCTTTTACCAAAGAGCGACTTTGGTTTTATGGTTCTTTTGGCGATTATAAAATGCTGGATAACCGCTATGTGGAAGGGGCGTTGTGTCACCGCATGAGTCTTTATTTGAAAGTTTGCATCACATCTTGGATGGATTTTTCTTTCGGATTGGATCATTATGCGTTGTGGGGTGGATTGGCGCCGGGACAAGCGATGAATAACTCTGTGAATTTCAGCAATTATTTTCGTGTGATTACGGGGCGTGCGGCTTCGGCTTCCGGCTCCCAGAATGACCAGATGAATGTCTTGGGCGATCATGGCGGTGCGGAATTGTTGCGTTTTGATTTCAAGGGAAATGGTTGGAAAATTGTCTTTCAACACGATATTCCGTATAGTGATAAGTCCGGGATGAAATTTCAAAATTTTCCCGATGGAGTCAATACCTTGTCTTTCTCTTTTAATGATAAAAAGAAATGGGTGAGCGATGTGTTGTATGAGTTTGCCTACACGATGTATCAGTCTGGTCCTATCCACGACCCCGAAGTGGATGAACACGGCAATCCGATTCCATGGAATCCGTCTTTGTGCTTCATTGGTCGGGATGACTATTTTAATAATATGGAATACAAATCCGGCTGGACTTATTATGGTCGTCCGATGACTATGCCCTTGATGTTTCCCGTGGGGACGAAAGCGGGGACTTGGAGCCGCCACCAGACTTGTGTGGGTTTTGAAAATACGCGTCTGATAGCCCATCATATAGGACTTTCGGGAATGTTGTTTTTGAAGGCACCCTATAAACTGATGCTCACTTTCAGCCAGAATTATGGTAGTTACGGAAAGCAGTATGCGGGAGAAAATCCATCCGGTAAGCCTTGGGGGACGGTGAAGGAAACGCCTCTTCTTCAATTCTCGGCAGCGTTTGTGGGCGAATGGCCGAATTTGGCGGGCGTGAAAGGTTTGAATTTGCAATATGGCATTTACGGAGATATAGGGGAAGTGTTGAAGAATAATTTTGCCTTGACTTTGGGTTTGAGATATCGTTTATGAAAATTGTATGCATGATCAGTTCTCTGCGTTTGGGAGGTGCGGAAAGGCAACTTCTCGGCTTGGCTTCTGCCTTGAAGCAGCAGGGACATGACGTGCGTATTCTGACCTATCATAATGTCAATTTTTACCAAAGTCAATTGGCGGAATCCGGGGTGGAAAATGTGGTGATTGAAAAGAGAGGAAGTGATTTGATGTTGGTGTGTCGTATTGCTTCTTATCTGAAGAAAAATCCTTGTGATCTGCTGATTGCTTTTTTGCCGGGAACCAGTATCAAGGCTTGTCTGGTCCATCTGCTTTTCCCGCATTTCAAGTTGATTGTTTCCGAACGTAATTTCAGTCGTTCGCTCCGTATTCATGACTATTTCCGTCTGGCTTGTTTTAGACGGGCGTCCAAGATTGTCTGCAATAATTATGCGCAGGAAAAACTGCTTCGTGAAGCATTTGGAGGGCTTTCGGAAAAGCTTACGACCATCAATAATTTTGTGGATTTGAATAGCTTTGTACCGACGGCGGAGCATAAGGAAAGTGTGGAAGAAATGAACGGTGGAGGCGCGGCGAAAACAAGGCGAAAAAAACTGGTGGTAACTGCGCGTGTCTGTCGTCGAAAAAATCTTCATTCTTTGATTGAAGCGCTCGGTCAGTTGAAGCAAAAAGGCGCGGATTTTCAACTGGATTGGTATGGGCTTTCGAAGCAGAGCGCTTATGCGAAAAAATGTCTTTCCCGTATTCATAAATTAGGCTTAGATGACAAGTTGAAAATTCATCCTCCGGTGTCGGATGTGCTTGCCCTATATAAGGAATGCGACATCTTTTGTTTGCCGAGTTTTTATGAGGGGACGTCCAACTCTTTGGCGGAAGCACTTGCTTGCGGAAAATGTGTGGTGTGCAGCGCGGTAGGGGATAATAAACTTTATGTAAAGGACGGTGAGAATGGTTTTTTGTGTAATCCGTCTTCCGTAAAATCCATAGCCCAAGCGCTTGAAAAAGCCCTGAATCTCTCCGAGGAGGAATTGCAAAAGGCGGGAGTGTTTTCGCGTCAGATGGCCTGTGAACATTTATCCCCAGAATTATTTATCCAACGCTATCAAAAACTATTGAAAGAATATGAATCTGTTGATTAAACACGTCCTTCTCCGTGACAGGCGTGTGGATGTCCTGATAGAGGGAAATACCATATCGGCGGTGGCAGATCATCTGTTTGTGGATGAGGGACAGGTGGAGCGTGTCATAGAGGGAAATGATTATGCGATTTTCCCTGCCTTATATAATACGCACACGCACGCGGCGATGATGCTTTTGCGTGGTTTGGCGGACGATATGCCCTTGATGCAATGGCTGTCTGAACATATCTGGCCTTTTGAAGCGAAGATGCAGCGGTCGGATTTTGACAAAGGCAATCAACTGGCGATACAGGAGATGAAAGAAAGCGGAACGGCCTTTTTCAATGATATGTATTTTGAGCAGGATTCTATCGTGCAGGCGGTGCTTGCTTCGGGTATGCGCGCAGCGGTGGGCTTGACGATTTTGGAGGGCCATCCCAAGGCAGATTTTGAGCAGCAATTGTCTTTTCTGAAAGCATGGAAAGATCCGACGCACGGGCGTCTGCAACTGGTGGTTTCTCCCCATGCGATTTATACCGTTTCTCGCGAACAATTGTGTCGGGCGGCCGATGTGGCAAGGGAGAATCATTTGAAGTTGCATATTCATTTGTCGGAGACGCAAAAAGAGGTCGAGGATTGTGTGAAAATGCATGGGGTGCGTCCGGTGGAGTATCTGGATAATATAGGGCTGCTGGGTCCGGATTTAATCGCCGCGCATTGTGTGCATATTAATGAACGGGAGGCGGACCTCTTGGCGGAGAGAGGAGTGAGTGTGGCGCATTGTCCTTGTTCCAATATGAAATTGGGTTCGGGCGTCTTTCCGTATGAACGTATGATTCGTGCCGGAGTGAGGGTGTGTCTCGGAACAGACGGGGCTTCTTCCGGCAATAATTTGGATATGAGGGAGGCGATGAAGTTTGCGGCGTTGCTTGCCAAATCGGGAGGGGATGCTGCGCTTCTTCCTGCCGAGCAAGTCTTGGCTTGGGCGACTGAAAACGGGGCGGCTGCTTTTGGTATCAAAGCAGGGCGCATCGAGCCGGGTTATCTGGCTGATTTTATGTTGGTTGATTTGACGGATAGTCGTATGAGGCCGCTTTATAATGCGACTTCTAATTTGGTCTATGCGGCTGACCGTTGTTGTATAAAATATGTATTTTGTAATGGAGAAATCATACACGTCCGCTAAACCGGTTATTCCGATTTTGATTGCGTTGAGTCTGACGCATTTTATCAACGATTTTCTGCAATCGACGCTGATGGCGACTTTCCCCATTTTGCGGGAAGATATGTCTTTGACCTTTGCCCAAATCGGAACGATTTCGCTGGTGTATCAATTTGCGGCTTCGGTGTTTCAACCTTTGGTCGGTGTTTTTTTCGATAAGAGACCTTTTCCTTATAGTCTGCCGTTGGCGACGACGCTGACGATGTTGGGCATCATCTGTCTTTCGTTCGTACCGAGTGTCGGCTGGGTATATATCGCGGTGTTTATTATTGGTATGGGGTCTTCGATTATCCATCCGGAATCTTCGCGAATCACCTCATTGGCGTCTATGGGAAAAAGAGGATTGGCGCAATCTATTTTTCAGGTAGGTGGCAATTTGGGTGGCTCCATCGGTCCGCTGATTGTGGCTTTGGTCGTTGCTCCCGTGGGGCGTGGCAATCTGATGTGGTTTGTGCTCTTTTCCATCGTTTCTTATTGTGTGACAACCCCTGTGGTGATATGGTTTAAGAAATACATTCACCAACTTAAATCCAAGTCTGTGACGCTTGAGCGTAAACCCTTGCCGCTTACTTTGCGTAAGACGGTGTTTGTGGTGGGGATTCTGACCTTGCTGATTATTTCCAAATACATTTATTTGGAGAGTCTTCGGAGTTATTACACTTTTTATCTAATCGAGCATTTTAAGGTGAGTATCAGTGCTTCGCAAATCTGTCTCTTTGTCTTCCTGTTTTCGACCGCGGCGGGAACGCTTTGTGGCGGGCCGATAGGTGATAGAATCGGGCGAAAATATGTGATTTGGTTGTCCATTCTGGGAACGGCTCCTTTCAGTCTCTTGCTTCCCCATGTGGATTTTGTCTGGACGATTGTGTTGAGTTTTTGTGCCGGTTTTATGCTCTCTTCCGCTTTCCCTGCTATTCTTTTGTACGCACAGGAATTGCTGCCCAACAAGCTAGGATTGGTGTCGGGTGTGTTTTTCGGTTTTGCCTTCGGAATCGGTGGAATTGCTTCGGCGATTTTGGGCTATTATATTGATATGTACGGCATTGAGACCATATACAATATCGTAGCGTGGACGCCTTTGATGGGCATCATCGCGGTGCTTTTGCCGAATCTGAAATATCGATAGTTTGGAGTCCCTTATTTCTTCTTGATGGGGTCGCAGGTGAGTTCTACGCCCAATTTCTTGAAAATCTTCTGATCTACCTCGCTGAGCATCACGGTGGAGTGAACCTGGCATCCTTTCAATAAGGGGAGTTTTTCCAAGGCTTTTTTGCAGTTGGGATCCTCTTTGCTGAGAATGGAAAGTGCGACCAAAACCTCATCGGTGTGCAGACGGGGGTTGTTTCCGTGCAGGTAGGTGAGTTTGGTGTGTTGAATAGGCTCAATCAATTCCTGCGGGAGCAATTTTACTTTATGGTCTATGCCGGCCAGGTGTTTGGTAGCGTTGAGGATGAGGGCGGCACTCGGTCCGAGCAGGGGACTGGTGGCAGCCGTAATGATGGTGCCGTCTTCCAGTTCGATGGCAGAGGAAGGCACGCCGCTTTCTTCCTTGCGAAGTTTGGCGGCAGTAGTGGTTTTTCTGTCATCGGTGCTGAGTTTGGCTTGCTTCATAAGCAAAGCAATTTTATTGACTTCGCTGTCGTTGCAACTTCCGTCTGCCATCTTGTTGAGGGCAGCGTAATAACGGCGTATGATTTCGTTGCTGGCCGCTTTGCAGCAGGCGTCTTCGTCGCTCATGCAGGAACCAATCATATTGACGCCCATGTCGGTGGGAGACTTGTAAGGGTTTTCTCCGTAAATACCTTCAAATAAAGCATTTAGCACGGGGAAAATTTCAATGTCTCGGTTGTAATTGACCGCGGTTTCGCCGTAGGCTTCCAGGTGGAAGGGGTCAATCATATTGACGTCGTTGAGGTCAGCGGTAGCGGCTTCGTAGGCGGTGTTGAGGGGGTGTCTCAAAGGCAGATTCCAAATGGGGAAAGTCTCGAATTTGGCGTATCCGGCTTTGATGCCTCTTTTGTGTTCCTGGTAGAGTTGGCTCAGGCAAACGGCCATCTTTCCACTGCCCGGCCCGGGGGCGGTTACAACCACCAGGGGACGCGTGGTTTCAACATAATCGTTTTTGCCAAAACCCTCGTCGGAGTCAATCAGGGCTACGTTGTTGGGGTAGCCTTCAATGGTGTAATGGTAATAGGCTTTGATGCCCAGACGTTGGAGCTTTTCCTGATACGCCTTGGCGCTGGCCTGGCCGTTGAAGTGGGTGATGACCACGGAACTGACAAGCAGGCCTCTGTTTTCAAATTCCTCGCGTAGGCGCAACAGGTCCATATCGTAGGTGATGCCCAAATCGCTGCGGACTTTGTTTTTCTCAATATCTTTTGCACTGATGACCATGATGATTTCACAGTCATCTTTGAGCTGCATGAGCATTTTGAGTTTGCTGTCAGGCTGGAACCCGGGGAGTACGCGGCTGGCATGGTTGTCGTCGTACAATTTTCCACCAAATTCAAGATAGAGCTTGTCTCCAAACTTCTCGATCCTCTTCTTAATATGCTCTGATTGGATTTTCAGATATTTCTCATTATCAAATCCTTGTCTCATTGGTTTTTGTTTTTGGGTTCTTTTTTCTTGTCTAAAATCCGACAAATTTAAGAATAATTTCGCGAACATTGTAACGCAAATTGTGTTAAAAATATTTGCTCGTAAAAAAGTTGCTGTAATTCAATAATTTTTCTTACCTTTGCGCCGCTTTATCCAAAAGGATAAGCGAAGTACAATTATTAACAATCAAAACTTTTTCAATCATGGCAGAATATCTGAACCCTGAGAAAAAGCAAGAGATTTTCGCGAAGTACGGGAAGTCTAATACAGACACCGGCTCTTCTGAGAGTCAAGTTGCTCTATTTTCCTACCGTATCGCTCACCTTACCGAACACGTGAAGAAGAACAAAAAAGACGTTGTTACTCGTCGTAGCCTTCTTCGTTTGGTTGGTAAGAGACGCAGCCTTCTTGATTATTTGAAGAAGACTGACATCGAGAGATACAGAAATATCGTTAAGGAACTCGGTCTCCGTCGATAAAACTATAGGAAAAGAATGTGGGGGTCTTGTCTGGCAATTTTCTGCGGATAGGCCCCCTTATTTGCAAAATATCCTCGCTCGCCGCCAACAAATCTCAACCGACAGCGGTGTATGCGATGAAAATATATTTGAAGTCAGTAGTATTAATTAACTCTCATTGGGAGAGGTCGGTTGAAAAGCAATTTTAATGAACGTAATTACAAAAAAAATCGAATTATCCGACGGTAGGGTAATTGAGATTGAGACCGGTAAATTGGCTAAACAGGCCGACGGCTCAGTGGTTGTTAAAATGGGTGGCACCATGCTGCTCGCAACCGTAACTTGTGCAAAAGATGTGAAAGAGGGCACGGATTTCATGCCCTTGCAGGTGGATTACAAGGAAAAATATTATGCGGCAGGTCGTTTCCCCGGCGGATTCATGAAACGCGAAGGAAAGGCCTCTGACTATGAGATTTTGGTGTCTCGTCTGGTTGATAGAGCCCTTCGTCCTTTGTTCCCCGATGATTTCCATTTGGAGGTTTTTGTCAATGTGAACCTGATTTCTGCTGAAAAAGATATTCAGCCCGATGCATTGGCAGGTTTGGCTGCTTCTGCCGCTTTGGCAAGCAGTAACATTCCTTTCCTTGGTCCTATTTCCGAGGTTCGTGTGGCTCGTGTAGATGGTGAGTTTGTGATTAACCCCACTTTCTCCCAGACTGAACGCGCCGATATCGAATTGATTGTAGCCGCTACTTATGAGAATATCATGATGGTAGAGGGTGAGATGAAAGAGGTAAGCGAGCACGACATGCTCGAGGCTATCAAATTTGCTCACGAAGAAATTAAAAAGCACTGTCTCGTACAGAAAGAACTTTGCACCGAGTTGGGCAATGATGTAAAACGTGACTATCCTCACGATGAGCAGGATGAAGAGTTGAAAAAAGCGATTCATGATTTCTGCTACAATAAATGCTATGAGCTCGCCAAATCCGCCAAACCCAAAAATGAGCGTGCTGAAGGATTTGCTGCTATCAAGGAAGAGTTTTTGGCAACTTTGACCGAGGAAGAGAAAGAAGCTAAAGCCGCTATGATTTCCCGTTACTATCACAACGAGGAAAAAGAGGCCATGCGTAATATGATTTTGGATGAGGGTATCCGTTTGGATGGCCGTCAGACCGCTCAGGTTCGTCCTATCTGGTGTGAGGTGAACTATCTCCCTTGCGCCCATGGTTCAGCTATCTTTACCCGTGGTGAGACTCAGTCTTTGGCTACCGTAACTTTGGGTACCAAGATGGATATGAAAGAGCGTGATGAGGTGCTTATTCAGGAGGAAGACCAGTTCGTACTCCACTATAACTTCCCTCCTTTCTCTACCGGCGAGGCTCGTCCTCAGCGTGGAGTAGGCCGTCGTGAAATCGGACACGGTAACTTGGCGATGCGTGCCTTGAAGCCTGTGATTCCTATGGCTCCCGAGAATCCTTACGCTGTACGCGTGGTTTCTGAGATTTTGGAATCCAACGGTTCTTCTTCCATGGCTTCCGTTTGTGGTGGATGTTTGGCACTTATGGATGCGGGCGTGAAAATCAGCAAGCCTGTAGCCGGTGTGGCTATGGGTCTTATCACAGATGCAGACCGTCCGAATGAGCGCTATGCTATTTTGACCGATATTTTGGGTGACGAAGATCACTTGGGCGATATGGACTTCAAAGTAACCGGTACCAAAGATGGTATCACCGCTACCCAGATGGATATCAAGGTGGATGGTTTGAGCTACGAGGTATTGGAGCGTGCATTGGAGCAGGCCCGTCAGGGACGTCTTCATATCATGGGCGAAATGATGAAAGCCATCAGCGAGCCTCGTGAGGACTACAAACCTTTCGTTCCTCGTATTGTACAGATTCGCATCCCCGGCGAGTTTATCGGTGCTGTGATTGGCAAGGGTGGTGAGACCATTCAGCGTATGCAGAAAGAGACCGGCGCTGTTATCAATATTGAGGAGGCCCAGACCAATGGTGTTTCCGAGGGTGTTGTGGATATTGCTGCAGCAGATAAAGCAGCTATTGACAAAGCTTTGGAATGGATCAATGGTATCTGCGCAGTGCCTGAGGTGGGAACTGTTTACCACGGTAAAGTTGTCAGCATTCTTGAGTTTGGTGCTTTTGTTGAGATTCTTCCCGGCAAAGAGGGCTTGTTGCACATCTCTGAGTTGGATTGGAAGAAGACCGAGAAAGTGGAGGATGTTGTGAACGTGGGCGACGAAGTGGATGTAAAACTTCTTGAAATCGATGCCAAGACCGGTAAGATGAGACTTTCTCGCAGGGTTTTGATTGAGAAACCTGAGGGTTATGTAGAGCCGGAAAGAAAGCCTCGTGCTGACCGTGGCGATCGTGGTCCTCGTCGTGAGGATCGTGGTGCGCGCGGCCCTCGTCGTGAGGAGCGCGGTGGTCGCAACGGCGGATTCAAGCCTAACAAAAACAAAGAAGAAATCTTCTAGTTTTTAACATACCTATAATATAAAGAGCCTGACTAAAAAGTCATTACGACAGATTAGCCAGGTTCTTTCTTTATATATGGTTACACCCAGGGATGATGGTGCAGGGCACATCCTTCTATGGCTTCATCTCTCCCACGACTTCTGAAGGGGTGTAAACCGCGACAAAGTCTTCGGTGAAATTATCCTCAACGATGGTCTTTATCCACTCGCTCATATCCTTTGTTTCGGAGGAGGCAAGGAGTATGGCGCATTGCCCGTTGGAAATGGCTTCAGTCAGGGCGTAAATACATGAAAAATCGTTGCTGATGGGGATGATGGCGGGATGCAAATCGGCAGGACATTCGGCTTGGTTTTCGCGCTGAAAAATTCGGCGGAAAAGATGCTGAAAAATCTCTTTCCAGTGTAGGTTTTGAAGGGCCTTGATTTGCCTGTTCAAATGCTTTAGCAACTCCGATTTTATCTTTGCTTCCGCCTCCGATTTTGCGTGCTCATCCACCGCTTTATCTGCCGTTTCACTGTCTTTGTCAAACTCGTTTTTCAGGCTCTTTTTTAGTAGGGTGAGACAGGCCATTCTAAAGCCGAATTCTGCCGTGTATCCGGCGTCTAAAAACTCTTGTTGGAGAGCCGTAAGTTCTTCGAGTGTTTTCATTTTTCTTTCTTGATCTATTCTAATCCTGCTGGGCGAACAGGTCGCGGCAAAGGGCCGGTATATCCTTGATTTTCACGACTTTAATTCCTTTGTGATTTTCGGAAATAGCGCTAAAAGATGAGACGTAAATGCGCTTAAATCCCAGGCGCGCGGCCTCGGTAATACGGCGGTCCACTTGGTAAACCGGACGGATTTCTCCACTCAATCCGACCTCGCCGGCAAAGCAGGTGTCAGCCGGAATTGAGAAGTCAAAATTGGAGGATAAAACGGCGCAAACAACAGCCAAATCACAAGCCGGTTCATTGACGCGTAGACCGCCTGCCATGTTGATAAAAACATCTTTGGCGCCCAGTCGGAATCCGGCCTTTTTTTCAAGCACAGCCAGTAGCATATTGAGGCGTTTTCCATCAAATCCGGTAGCGGAGCGTTGGGGGGTTCCATAGGCTGCCGAACTGACGAGTGCCTGGGTCTCAATCAGGAAGGCGCGGGTGCCATCCATGGTGACGCTTACGGCCACTCCGCTCATGCCTTCTTCGTGCATGGGAATCAGCATTTCAGAGGGGTTGGAGACCTCTCTTAAGCCGCTTCCTGTCATTTCAAAAACGGCTAGTTCGTTGGTGGAGCCAAAGCGGTTTTTGATGCTTCGGAGCAGGCGGTAACTGCCTTTGTTTTCGCCCTCAAATTGGAACACGACATCCACAATGTGTTCGAGGATTTTCGGACCGGCTATGCTGCCTTCTTTGGTGATGTGTCCGATTAAAATGACGGGGATGCCGCTTTCTTTGGCAAAACGCAAAAGCATGGCGGCGCTTTCCTTGATTTGGCTGACGCTTCCGGCGGCGGATTCCAACGCTTGCGAATACATGGTTTGCACCGAATCGACTATCATCAGTTGCGGGGCGACTTCGCGGGCTTGTTGGAGGATGTTCTCCATCTGTGTCTCGCTGTAAATGAAGCAGTTATCTTCATTTCCACCCAAGCGTTTGGCACGCAATTTTACTTGTCTGACACTCTCTTCTCCGCTCACATAAAGGGTGCGGATGTCGGGGCAATGCAAGGGGATTTGTAAGGACAAAGTGGACTTGCCGATGCCGGGCTCGCCACCAATCAAAACCAACGAACCTTCGACCAATCCGCCACCCAACAGACGGTCTAATTCGCCATTTCCCAATGAGATTCTTTGTTCGGCTTGGGTATCCACGGAGGATAAAGGCGTGGGTTTGTGATTTTGCGAATTCAGAATGTTGGAAATGCTTGTTTTTTTACCCGTTACAACGGTCTCTTCCACCATGCTGTTCCACTCTCCGCAGGCGGGGCATCGTCCCATCCATTTAGGGCTTTCCGCGCCACAGGCATTGCAAAACCAAATCGTTTTATGTTTTGTTGTGTTGGCCATTTTAATCTGTTTTAATCAGAGGCGAAGATAGTAATTTTTTTGATTTCGATGGGCGTGGGGAATTTTTGCCAAATAATAATTTTATTATTATCTTTGTTGGCTAATAGTATTATTCTGCCAAATTATAGGTAGGCAGCAAAAAATAAAATAAATGAAGAAAACCTATCTTACCCCCGAAATTGAAGTCCTTGAAGCGCTTGCGATGCAGGATATGCTTCAGGTGGGCAGTGGTTCCCAGTTGGAGGATGTTGGTGGTTCCGACGAGGTCGGTGACGATGATATCATCGGCGACGGCGGTTGGGAGATTTTATAATTGTTGTCAGCCATGGTGAAATTAAGCAAATACATTCTCGGTTTGTTGTTGCCGATGTTGGCGCTTTCATCTTGTGCTAAGATGGAGAGCGGCATGGATGATATGATTCAGGTGCTTCCTCCTGTCGAAGAGGAGGAGAAGGTTCCGAGCAAATACCAGGAAGGCGACTTGGTGAGCATGGTGTTCACGGTGGAAGAGAGTGAGGAGACGAAAATCACCTTGGGTGAGCCGAACAGCGGTACGACGGGTGACGGCAGCCGACGCGTGAGTTGGGATGAAGAAGATTCCGTTATGTTTGTATGGGGGCCGGATGCGGAAGATTGCTGCATTGGTGTGGCCCAGAAGACGGATGTGAAGACCGATTTCAAAGTTGATAAAATTTTCAAAGATGCCAAGACGGTGTATGCGGTAACGCCCGCCAGCGCCTATCATTCTTTCGTAAAGTCAGCCAACTGGGATACAGACGGAACGGGTACGGTGAAGGTGGATATCCGCGAGCAGGGTGGCTCTTTTGAAGATGCGTACATTGCGGTGGCACGTACGAGTCTGGAAACCCGCAAGATGCGTTTCAAGACGCTTTGTGGTTATGTGGCGGTCAATCCGACGAACTTTATTGTCGGTGGCTTCAAGTTGGAAAACAAGGGCTCGCAAGCCATTTCTGCTGTGATTCCTGTGACAGCCGAAATGAACGGGGATTATACAGGCAATTTGTCAACAGGAACGCTGGAAGAGACTTCTACAGCGGTGACTGCTCAAGCCAGCGTGGCCGGTGATAAATTCTATGTCGCTGTTCTTCCCGGCTCCAGTTTTGCCACGGGTATGACGCTTTCTTACCTGGATGCCTATGGCGTGACGGTGGGCGCAGCGACGCTCAAAAACAATACAAGTGTTGCAAAGAACAACATTCTGGAGTTTGCCTCTTCTTTGAACCAGTATTTCTCCAAAGACTATTATGTCAAGGCAACGGCCGATGGTACGGGCGATGGTTCTTCTTGGGATAAGGCTTGGAACCTGGCCCAAATGATGACTTATACCAAAGATGCGACCGTGTTTGAATCCGGTTTGAAATCAGATGCCGTTATCAATATCCATGTGGCAGCCGGAACTTATCAGCCGACCTCCACTGTGTTCTTGAATGCAAAGTATCTCGAAGATCCGAGCGGTAAATCTGATGAATGGAAATTAAGTAACTGTCGCAAATACAATCTCTTGGGTGGTTATCCGGATGATATTAGAAACGCCAATGCCGCGAGCAAACTGCGTGACCCTCAACATAATGAGACTATTATTTCCGGTTCCTCCCTGCCTGAGAATTACAATATGATCAACATTGTGGCGCCCGTCCGCGCAGGTGTCAGTGGCTTCACGGTTTCAGATAAAACAATCAATGCAACGGGCATCAATGCCTTCCGTTTTACTATCAATGAAGAAGTAGAAGCAGATATGCAGGCGGAAGTGAGACACTGCAAGTTCACAAACAATAAGAATACAAATGGAGTGGGAGCAGCAATGGCTATCGCTGTTAATAATCAAGGCCCACTTTATAATGACATTGTTGTCGAAGATTGCGAATTTACAGACAATTCCTCCGGTGCTGGCTCTGCTATCAATATCGATGGTAATTATGCGCAGCCCAAAATTTACAATTGCGTTTTTAAGGAGAATAAGGTTAATATAGAATACATCGTAGGAAAGCAAACCCACGGTGGCGCCGTGAAAGTGAGTCGTGGTTCTCCTACGTTTAAGAATTGCACTTTTGAAAATAATTCTACGGCTTATGGTAGTGGAGGTGCTGTTTGGCTCACGGATGAAACTGCAGGTTCTGCTGCGGATGGCGGCGGTACAGATGCGCATCCTTTTGTGGCGACCTTTGAAAATTGTACTTTCACGGGAAACACAACCACGTCCGCGTACGGAAAAGGCGGTGCCGTCTATGTGGCGCGCTTTTATGAAGCCAATTTTAACAATTGTACCTTTACTGCGAATCAAACCACAACATCCTCAGCAACCTCCTATGGCGGTGCTATTATGGTGGGGGCTTGTAGAGATAATGAAAGCGCCCCTGTGATGCGTGGTAATGTTCACGCGTTGAATTTGAACAATTGTCATTTTGAAAAAAACTTGGTAAATAGAACGACATTCACGGGTGCTATTCCCGGAGGTTGTGCCGTGGCAGTCTATCAGCCGGAGAATTATGAGGTCAATGTGAATATTGACGGCGGTGTGTTCAAAAATCATACAGCCCCTTATGTAGAGGGAGTGGCCCTTTATGGCGCATCCGGCACTTTATCTGTCAAGAACGCCACATTCAGTAAAAACACGAACGTAGGTACGTCATCAGCGAAAGCTACAGCGTCCGTTTTGTATGTAAAGGATTGCAACACAACAGTCGAGAATTCGCATTTTGATCAGAATACATCTACTGGAGGCGGTACGATTTACCTAGATGGACAGGGAACTTTCTCAATGAGTGGAGGCTCTATGACCAATAATACTTCACCGGTCGGTGCACCAGCTTTCCGTGTTTCCTCCAATTTTAATTCGCCTGAAACAGGAAAAAAGATAACATTGAGAAGCGTACGCTTTGAAAAGAATGTTAGTGACGGCGGTTATGGCGGTGCCGTCGCCATTTATAAGAATACCAATGCGGATTTTACAAATTGTCAATTCATAGGGAATTATACGACAAACCGAGCCGGAGCTTTTTATGTCAGTGGTGAAAATGGGGCAACCAATACCGTGACCTTGGATAGTTGTACCTTTACGGGAAATTATGCACAGGATGGAGCGGGTGCTTTGGAGGTTTCCAATCGTGGTAATCCCGGTTATTCAACCTACAAAGGTTTTGACCATGCAGAAAATGAGATTGCCAATTCATTGGCTGATGTTGTAGCCTATGATACTTGCAAGGTGAATTTGGTGGTAAGGCATTCAACTTTTACTGCAAATCACACCACTCAGACGGGCGGTGGTGCCATTGGCTGTCAGACCTCGGGAGAGGTTAAGATACAGGATTGTGAATTTCATGATAATTACACCGATAACAATTATGTCTATGCTTCCGGCGGCGCCATTTCTATTGCGGCGGGTAATGCGGGTAAAAGTGTGAGTGCCGGTGTGATTGAAAATCCCAAGGAGGGTGATTTTTCCATAGAACGCTGTCTTTTTGAGGGAAACCATACGAAAGGTAATGCCGGTAGTTATGGCGTGGATGTAGGTGGTGCCATTGTGATTCAAAGAGGAACCAAGGTGGGTTCGGGAGATAATACCAAATATGCCATAAGCAAAACCAAGACAAAAATTTTCCAATGTACCTTTAGAGAAAACAACGCCAACCAAGGCGGAGCGCTTGCCATTATGGCGGATAGTTCCCGTACTTATCTATCCAATTGTCTTTTTTACAAAAATCACGTTACTTATGCCATTGGTCCGGATATTCACCGCAACCGTGATTCCGGCAATAATGGAGGAGGCTTGTTTATCAATAATACCACCTTCTACGGCTCTTGGTCGCAAGGTGGATGGAATGGAGCACGTATCAACCTGCAAGGGGGCCATTTCGTATTAGCGAACTCGACCATTATCGGTACCTCATTGATTAATGATGGCGTAGCGGATCCTCATGTTTCGACTGAAGGTTTGATTCGTTTCGATGGTGCGAGTGACGGTACTAAAATTCATTTTATCAACAGTATTGTTTGTAATACCAACACAGAGGGTTATGCCTTTACGGGGTACAATGCGACGATTAATTTGGTAAATGACCAGCCCACGAGTGGTGCACGTGGATTTATGACGACTTTGGCATCTGGATATACGTCTAATTCAGCTAATCCTTTGGTAATGAAATTGCCCAATGAAATGCAAGATGGTTCTTCAATCGGTGGCTCAACGCTACAAGCCTATGGTACGACGACCTATTTCCCTCAATTGGAGTGGGTTGACGGAAATCAGACCTGGGATAGCAGTTATTGGAAATGGAATGGAATACCGAAGAGTGGTTATGGATACGCCTCTATGCTCTACAATATGAACAATGACTTGAAGAATACTGCTCCGGATTTTTATGCGTGGCTTGTAAGCAAGGAGGTTGTTTCCGAGTCAACTGCTTCGACGGCATCTTGGGGAAAAGATCAGCGTATGCAACTACGTGGAAAGCAAAGTCAAACGGACAAATCCAAACACATTACATTCCCCGGTGCTTATGATGCGGGAACGAGAAGTAACTAATAAAACTTATACCTTATATATAATATGAAAAAAACGATTTACCTGTTGTGCTCTTTGGCGTTGTTTGTTGCTTGTTGCAATGTGCCGGGTGCTCCGGATGCAAAAAACGCAAAAACGATTCGTCTTGTTTCCTACAATGTCGGTGCTTTTCACAAGTCCGGACATTCGACGATATCGATGATTGCGGATATGCTCGGTGAGATGCAGGCCGATGTGGTCGGCATTCAGGAAGTCGATAGCTGTACCACCCGTACCGGTAAGGTCGATCAGTTGGATTCACTTTGTACCTATCTGGGCGGATGGTGTGGAAAATATGGAGACGCGATGCCTTACAAGGGCGGAAAATATGGCGTGTCCGTGTTGGCAAAACCTGAATATACGGTACTGGCCACCGATGTTTTGCACCTTCCCAAAGGGACTGGAAACGAGCCTCGTGCCGTTGCGGTTGTGGAATATGAGGATTTTGTCTTTGCTTCAACCCATATTGATTTTGGCGAAGCAAATCAAATGATGCAACTCCAGTTGGTTTGTCAGTATTTTGATTCGTTGGCTTACCAGAAGCCTGTTTTCCTTGTGGGAGATTTCAATGCTTATCCTGATTCAAAAGCAATAAGCTATATGCAGGAAAGTTGGACGCTGATTTCTGTTCCTGACAACAGTTTCCCTTCCCATGCTCCGGACCGCTGCATTGACTTTGTGTTTGCCCGCAATGCGGCTTCTGTAAAAGTCGTAGGCGGAAAAGTTTGTACCGTGTTCAAGCAAGGGGATGTGGCTGTTGCTTCAGACCATCTTCCGATTTATGTGGATGTCAAAATCGAAAAATAAGTAAGACTGAATAAATGAAGAAAACCTATCTTACCCCTGAAATGGAGATACTTGAAGCGCTTGCAATGCAGGATATGCTTCAGGTGGGCAGTGGCTCTCAATTGGAAGATGTCGGTGGTTCCGATGAGATCGGCGATGATGATATCGTCGATGATGGTTGGGTAATTTTGTAATTGATGTTTGCCATGGTGAAATTAAGCAAATATATTCTCGGTCTGTTGTTGCCGATGATGGCGCTTTCTGCTTGTTCGAAGATGGAGAGCGGCATGGACGATATGATTCAGGTGCTTCCTCCCGTCGAAGAGGAGGAGAAGGTTCCGAGCAAATACCAGGAAGGCGACTTGGTGAGCATGGTGTTCACAGTGGAAGAGAGTGAGGAGACGAAAATCACCTTGGGTGAGCCGAACAGCGGTACGACGGATGGCAGCCGACGTGTGAGCTGGGATAAAGGGGATTCAGTCATGTTTGTCTGGGGTCCGGATGCGGAAGATTGCTGTATTGGTGTGGCCCAGAAGACGGATGTGAAGACCGATTTCAAAGTTGATAAAATTTTCAAAGATGCCAAGACGGTGTATGCGGTAACGCCCGCCAGCGCCTACCATTCTTTCGTGAAGTCAGCCAACTGGGATACAGACGGAACGGGTACGGTGAAGGTGGACATCCGTAAGCAGGGTGGCTCTTTTGAAGATGCGTATATTGCGGTGGCACGCACGAGTTTGGAGACCCGAAAGATGCGTTTCAAGACGCTTTGTGGTTATGTGGCGGTCAATCCGACCAACTATGCCTTCGGTGGTTTCCGTTTGACCAGTCCTTCTGCTTCCATTTCCGGTGTGATTCCTGTGACGGCAACCATGAACGGGGATTATACGGGTAATTTGACGACGGGAGATCTTGAAGAGGGGTCTACAGAAGTAACCGCAACAAAGGGTGCGTATGGTCAAAAAGCCTTTATCGCCGTTGTTCCCGATACGGATTTTACCGATGGCATTACCCTGACCTATTTGGATACTTATGGCATCGCCGTCGGTGAAGCTACGCTCAAAAACAGCAAGAAAGTGGCGAAAAACCAAATTTTGGAGTTTGCCTCTTCGTTGAACAAGTATTTCTCCAAGGATATTTATGTCAAAGCGAATGCAAGTGGCTCGGCAGATGGTTCTTCCTGGAATAAGGCGTGGAATTTGACGCAGTTGTCTGACTATTTGAATACCAAAGACAAAGTCGTTTCTTCTGAAATAGAGGGACTTTCTGCAGACGCGTCGCTCAATATTCATATTGCAGCCGGTACGTATCAACCCGTAAATACGATTAATTTTTATCCGATTTGGGCGAAAGATGACAAGAGCAGCGTTCGCAAACTCAATTTTATGGGTGGATATCCTTCCGATATTGACAACGGCAATGCCGCGAGCAAATTGCGTGACCCTCAGACTCATCAGACCATTCTTTCGGGTGCGAATATGTCCAATAAGGAAGCGAGTATGATGTATGTTGCTGGTCCCTCGTATTTGTCTCTGAGCGGTCTGGTTTTGACCGGAATGGCAACGACGAAAACGGGAGCCGCTGCGCTTTACATCAAGGGAGAAAAGGCACTGGATACGCGTACGGAAGTTCTTGGCTGTACATTTAAAGAGAATGTAAATAGTGGCGTCGGCGCTTCGTTGGTTATTTATGTAGATACCAATCCGGACAATTATATCAATGATGTCAAAGTACAACACTGTCAATTCTTGAACAATAGCAGCGGTGGAGGATCCGCCATCAATTTTGATGGAATCTATGCTGATGCTGCCATTACGGATTGTTATTTTGAGGGGAATTATGCCAAGGCATATTCAAATAAGCAAGATAGTGGAGGTGCGGTAAAATTTACTTGCGGCTCGGCTACGCTTACTCGTTGCACTTTCAAAAATAACTATGTAGATGAGACGGCCTATGGTAATGGCGGTGCAGTATGGCTCTCAGATGAGCATATTTCTACGCATGACCATAAGCCGATAGCGACTTTTAACGAATGTGACTTTATTGGAAACTATACCGAAAATGCTTACGGCAAGGGCGGCGCGGTGTATGTACAACGCTACAATGGGGCCATTTTCAATGATTGTACCTTTACGGGCAATTACTGCAAGTATGGAACGGGTGCCAATCACAATGTCGGGGGTGCGATGGCTATTGGTAACTATCCGATGGGGACTCAAAAACACGATTCCGGTATTGTTGATGTGAGTTTGAATCACTGTACTTTCAGCGGCAATTACCTTGACTCGAAAGAAGGAGAAGGAACGAGCAATGTCGGTCGTGCTGTTGGAGGAGGCTGTATCTTCCTTCATCAACCGAATACTACTACGACAAATTTGCTCGTAAACGAATGCAATTTTGAAAAGAACTATCCTGAAATGATAGCCGGTGGCGTTATCTATGCGAATTCCGGTACCTTGAAAATCCAGGGCAGCGACTTTACAGATAATAGCAATGCCATTGCTGCCGGTGCTCCAAACGAAGGGCAAACAAATGTGGACGAAATGAGTCGTATTGCGGGTTCGGTCTTGTATATCAAGGACGCGGCGGTAACAATCACCGATTCTGATTTTGTCAGCAACCGAACATCGGGTGGTGGAACCGTCTTTTTGGCGGGTAATAATTGTAGTTTTACCATATCAGGTGGAAATTTTACAAACAACAAGTCTTATGGTGCCGGTGCTGCAGCGTTGCGCGTTTCGTCTAATTTTAATTCGCCTACCTCGGCGCGGGTTGTCAGTGTTAATGGCGTGACCTTTACCGGCAACCATAGTACGGGCGGTTATGGT